>JGI24006J15134_10000310_pt1 | contig 31510 bp, 48 predicted proteins | sample LinPmetageLP53_FD_15134 | JGI IMG/M metagenome (IMG submission 15134)
GTCACCAATGTCCCACCGCTTTCAACGGTTAATGTAACACCAGAAGCCACAGTAAACGGACCAGTTACGTTGGCGTTCTCTGTAGCTAAGATGGTTGTATTCGCTGTAAGGGATTGTGCATTAGTACGGAATAGGCCGCCAGCCTTAAAGTTCCCTTTGTTTTCGGCGGCTGGGGTAACATTGCCAACAGACAGGCCAAGGTAATTCACAAATATGTTAGATGTTCCTGATGATGGGGCGGCTGTAAATGTAAGCGTTACCCCATCTGGGATTGAATAGCTATCATCGGCGTTCTGTATTACACCATCTACAGAAACAAGAACTGATTGGGCAGAGGAAACCGTCCTGTTTAATGTGAACGTGGTAGCTGACCCTGTGCCATTGAACTCTTGAATTACAGGTATATCAGCAAATCTTGTCGGTGGACTATTACCAATAAAAGGCATTAGGTTATCTCCATATATGACCAATACGCATTTAATGAATTAGCTGTATTAGATGACAGGCTTATGGAGTCACCGCTTTTCATAACAATCTTGTTACCGCCAAAATATTCTAAAGAAGAACTAGCTGGCACTGGAATGGCTTTCATAGTCTCTGTACCGTTAAAGGCTAACGTGACAGTTATTTGCGATAAACCCACATTTGCGAACAACAGGCCAATCCCAACAGTTTTGGTAGAAGCGGATGTTGGGCAAACATAAAGGGTGTGCGCTACGTTCGCCGCAATGTTTGTTCCGTCAAAAATAACCCTGTCAAAATTATTAGCCATGAGCTTGCCCCCTACGCTACATCATCAATCAATGCCGCTACTATTGCAGTTACCGCCGCATCGCCAGCCGAGCCTTCATCAGCGGATATTGCGTGTAGGTTCCCTACTGTAGTATTGGGGCATCTGAGTGTGAATGTTTGGCTTGGACCAATAAATATGCCATCAACTAAATCAAAGGCGGCTGTTCCACCATCTAAGCATAACATAATACCATCTGCGGCACTTGTGTTCTGTATGAATAGAAACTTTACTTTATCAGATGTTGTAATAGCTGTTGGTGCGCTTGCACCAGCGACCGCCGTATAGTCAAGAAATGAGCCAGCAATCAAATCACCACTTGATGTTGGTATTGATGTCAGCTTGTAATACCACTTATCATTGGCATCGGCTGGGGCAACGCTCATATTGCCAGAGAATGTTTGAGCTATTTCATCAGGCAACGCTGTGACTGAGGTTGATACGATTGCGTCATCTGCCATTTTAATCTCCTATGACGTTACTACCCTAAAGCAATCGCTATTGCCGTTGGGTCTTCACTTCCAGCTACTGCCGTTACAGTATCATTTGATTGGTTAAACGTAAAAAGGTCAATAAAAGCCGCATTGCCTGAGTCCCTTATTTTTAACTTGTCTGTAGTTGTATCATACCAAAGCTGATAAGCATAGGTTGTTGATGGTGCGGATGAGCCAGAGTTTATTGAAACAATGGCTGATAGAACCGCATTTATATCTGTTCTAGTGGCGGGAAATGTCTGGTTAGCTATATTATAATCGTGTTGTGCCATGATAACTCCTATGCGCTTATTTTGCCGTGGCCTTGAGCAGTCAAATCAAATGTTCTATCCACAACATTGCCGTTTGATTCCTTAAATATAATCGTAAACCCTGATGTGGTTTTATTGGTTATTTGATAAAACTCTCCAGAGTTCATATTTTGCCCCGCAATACTTATACCATCTATAGACCCAAAAGCATTTGCAAATGTTACAGCTTTCCCGCTGGCTGATGTTCCGCTTGATACGTTACCCTGTGATTCAGTGCGCCTCGCCAGAGATAAATTAACAGTCAAAGCAGACACAACAGGCGTGTCATCAATATCTATTGTGGACATAAGAAGCCTAAACTTAAACCCTCTTGCGCTGTAATCGCCAGCAACAACCCTTGAAAAAGCTGTGAATGAAGCTGAACCACTTGTGGGGTCATCATCTGTTGTTGCCACTTGCATCTCACAGTCAGTCGTTCCTTGTGATGTAGGCTTAACAGCATCATACTGTCTACGGGTTTGCGTTATTGTGAATGATAATCTAGCGGTTTGCTTGGCTGTTAAATCAATAACCGTATCAAAATCATACGTTCCTGTGGTAGACACAACCCCATCAGGACCACCATCAAACAGTCCATCAGCATCATCAAAGTTACCTGTTCCACTATCAAATAAGATAGTCGTGCTTAGAATTAATACATTTTCATCTGATGGCTTGACTACATTCGTTTTTACGCCATTAAAATCAGGGCTTTGGGTGTTTGATGAAACCAATTTGAAATCAGCAGCGATTGGAGCTTGGTCAATAATACCTATGGTCTGGGCGGCTAACGCTGAATTGTTACCGTACTTATCAACCGCCACGCAAAAATATGTACCCTCTAGGGCTGGCACTATGACGCTGTTAGCTGGCCTTGATACCTTTTGAGCTAGGGTGATGCCACTTGAGAAGTCACCCCCGCTAGTGACCCCTTGGTGGCGGATTACATAATGAGATAAATCTGCATCCGTCACTGGAGTCCATGTAAGCAGAGCATTTGACCCAAGATAGTCTAGCGTGAAATCAGCAACATTAGATGGCGCGCTTGTTCCCTTGCCAGCTATGGTGTGAGTTGCTGTGGCATATGGCGACCTAGTTTGGAACGTACTGATTGCTCTGGCGCGGATGTCATAGGTTGCGCCAGCCTCAACATTCACCAATTCATAAATTCCAGCCTTTTGAGTTCCCAATGAGGTAAATGTGGTGTCAGTTGTTTTCTTTGCTTCCACCTCAAACTGATTAGCATAAACGCTTGTTGAGCTAACATTGACTTGCAGAGTGGTTATAGCCCCCTGTTGGAAGGTTTGCACAATATCTGTTACAGACAAGGTAGGCGCAGGGATAACAAATGGGTCAGGAAGCGTTGAGTTATCTTCTTGGAAGTCTGCTTCATTAGCGTTCCAATCATACACCGCGCTGTTTGTTTCTCTCAATGTAACATCAACACCTAAATCCATGCCGCCCACAACAGCTATATTCCATTCAGCGACTTCAAAAACTTTATTATTGAAGCCATACCTTGGCAATGTCACATAACAGGTGTCACCAATAGCAAGGTTAAATCCCTTCATAGAAAGTTGGCATTGCAGCACTACCTGTTGCCTGTTTCTGTAAAGAATTATCTTAGCAAGACGCTGTGCGCGAGGTGAGTTTGTTGTGTATGGCAAGTCATAATCTAAGTATCGTGTCTCTCCATTGTCCTCAGAAACAAAAGTGCTTGATGTAATCGGCGGGTAATCAGTTGCAACAAACCCATTTGACTCTGGAGAATAAACCCCTTTGATTGAGTTATAATTTTCCATCTGACTTTGAGTTGCTGCCAGTTGTATTGGACCATGAAAATCGTCTTGAGTAAGAGTGATAGCTGGGCTTCTGTATTCTGCAACCAACAAACGAAACTTGCCGTTTGTATAAGTCAATATTCCGCCACATGATGTAAGCATATTCTCAATAATCTTTTTGGGTGCGCTGTTGGTTTGGAATGTGCCATTAAGAGTATAGCGTTTTTGAGTTCCCCCAGCCGCAAGCGTCACATTCTCATCACAAACATTAGCCGCCGCAATAAATGATGTGTCATCTATTTCATTTGCGCTACAGGACAAGCCGTATCTTGTATCAGTTAGAAAATCTCTAATACAAAGAGCAGAATTGTTTGAGAACGCTGTACTTGAATCACGCGGGTCAAAAACCTTCTTGCCCTCAATCACGGCTGATATGTTTGGCAACCCCTGTGGAAACGCTTCAGCATTAAAATTTAACTGACAATACATATACGCAATGCCGCGCAATCTATGGTCTGTCGTCCATGCCTTTATTCTTTGCGTTAATAGAGTATCTGCGGCTTGGCTATCTGCGCCATTATGTGTGTTAATCTCTACAAGCCTAGTGCTTCCATCTAAAAATCTTGATGGGGCGGTCACTTTATTTCCATTCATGGTGACTGTATCTTCATCAATTCTGAAGCTAACAAAGCTATTTATCTCATGTGTACATAGAGAAATAATCATGTGTAAAACGCTGTCTGAATCAGTTGACTCTATAAAAGACAGAACACCAGATACGCGAACCTTGCCATATGCGACCCTGCGAGGTTGCGCTGGCTGTTTAATCATCTGTGTGCGAGACGTTGCCTCACTTACATAATCACCATACCCTCCCATGCTTGGCATTTCTGGCACAGGCGATAACGCTGATAGCGCGGCATTTGCTGCGGCATACACCGCTATTGATTGCAATGTGCTTAATGCACCAACTGGTCCAGCAATCATAAACATAATTGCCGCTGTTATAAGTGTCTTTGGATTAGTGAGAGCTTTGAAAAATGACTTAAAGAAACCCATTACTTAGCACTCCATCTAATAGATTTCTCTTGAAGGCTTGATATAAAATCTAAACCCTTGTCACCTGAGAACTCTGTTTGCTGGTCAACTTGTGTGTAACGCCTAACCTTTGGCCTGTTCAAATCAACCAGACGGCTTTCACATGAGACTTGAATATTAGCTCTTTCTCCATCATCTGAAATGTTCATGGTGTCCATACGACCACTGAATAAGAGATATGGGTCAGCGACTACTGCATAAGCCTCTGTGATGCTGCCAAGATAAACTTTTGCGCTTCTGCCTTGATAATTGTCGGTAAGGGCGGTTGAAACCAATGCTGAATCTAAACCATTGAAGTTTATGTTAAGCCCATTGGCTTGAACTGCGCCGTTTTCCGTTACTGGTGATATTCCAAGAACTTCGCCAGTGCCAACAAAGGTTGTGCTTGCAAACGTAATATTTCCTAGACCTGTCCAGACAGTCACATTGCCGCCAGAAAAGTCTAGGTCAACCGCAACAAACGGCCTGATATGTGATGATGTGAATACGGTGTTTAACGCATTGGTTATTCCACGGCTCATGATGCCCCCAATACGCTATTTAGATTTAGCCTTTGCGCTTGGTGCAACACCACCCACCCATGCCTCATTGACATCTGGAGTGCTTTTGTCATCGCCCTTTAGCGTTCCATCAGCTTTTCTAGCCCTCTCTGGGGCGGCTGTCTTAGTTTCGGTAGGTTTTACTACCTTAGTCTCTTGAGCAAGCCCACTGCTAATAAAAGCCGCGTTTCTGGCCTGTTCCCATTCCGTGTCACTAGAAAGCTCTTCACCTTCTTTATATGTGCGAGTCATTGAGCCACGTTCATTTGAAACGCCAATGCCATCTTGAATCATTATTATAGTCATAAAGCCCTCCATGAAGTAAGGAGCAAGGTCAGTTAATACCTAAACCTTGCTCCCAATTTTATTTAGACGTTATGGTCAGCTTTTGCATTGTCACCAGTGTGACGAGCATTTGCCAAAATAAACTGAGCCGAGATAGGCGTTCCATTGGAATGCGTACCTGACTTGCTTATCTTTGCGCGTAAAAACTTCTTGCCGCCGATATAACCAATGCGGTCAACCAAGCCAACTGTATCTGGGTTTCCACCAGAACCAGCCGTACCTGTGCCATCAAGAATCAACCAAACGCCATTGGCGGCAATTGTGCCTCCAGTGACTTCAGCTTGAGTACACTCTGCATAAGTTCCAGCAGAGCCAGAACCATTATCATCAGCGTGTTCAATGTGAAGCTTGAAAAACAGGTTTGCCGCAAGGGTATCGCCCTCTGCGCCAACTTGAACAACCAATGTAGCTGATTCATAGCCTGTTGTATCAACGTCAGTTCCATTAGCATCAGCAGTTTTCACTGCATTGATAATGGTTGTGACTTGTTTTAGGGAGTGTGTAAGGTCTGCCATGTTGCCCTCCTATGTGCTTGTCTTTTGGATGCGGATAGCTTCAGGCAAGACAACTTGTCCGCCAACCCTTGACCGACAATAGTACCTAACGCTTCCAGTTGATGCCTGTGTGAATGGGTCACGCAGGATTGAAAGGTTAACTCTATCGACAACCATGTAGCCGCGTGAAAAATCACCGAATGCAACTGATAGAGAATTTGCAGCTACATCTGGCATATCAGGCATTTCAACGTATGGATGCCCAAGGATTGAGTTTGGAACCCCCGCTGTCAACATCATACCAGCTTGGAATACATACTGACCAGCCGTGTCTTTTAAGGCGCGAATTTTTGCCAGTGTAGAACGGTTGAAGATGAAGTTTGCATTAGAAGCATAAGGCGACTTGATTGCATGAACGAGGTCAATCAAACCATCAGCAAGCAACGCTGTGCCGTTTCCTGATACAGTTTGACCAATGCTGGAGTTAGTAATCACACCCTCTGGCTGACCGACCGCACTTCCAGAGACAAAGGCTGCGCCTTCGTTCTTTGCAAGCTGTTGTGCAAACTCTTGCTGCATCTCTGCCTCAAGATTGAACACTGAGTCTTCCAGCATCTGATTTGAAATATCAACTAGAGCATACTGCTCATGTGTTGGGATTTCTTCTAACTGAGTTGTGTAACCAGTTGTCTCAGACTTTGTGCCAGTTTCAGCCACCCATGCTGCACTGAATGTTGCAGTACGGCTTGGCATTTGAATTGACTTTTGGCTAGTTGCCCGAACCCTTGCGATAGTACGCATTGGCGAGATTTCTGTGAGAGTTTTGATTAACTCATTCACATACTCTGGTGGTGCTAAGAAACCCGCCCCTGTGTCATTGTTGACAGTTAAAGCCTTAACTTCTTCAGGCTCCATATTGGCATCGCCTTTACGCAAGAACTTGTCGAAAGCCTGAACAGCCATATCAACTTGTTTTGCCTCAAGACCAGTTTCAGGCCGCTTCAACATTGCTTCCATGTTGTCTAGCTTGTCACCAAACTGCTTCTGCTCTTCTTGAGCCAAAGTCAGCTTCTGGTTTATGTCCTCAAAGCGGTCTAGGTCAGCTTCAATATTTTTCAGCTTTTCTTCAACCAGCGGGTCGGACGAACCCTTNTTTTCGATTTCCGCCAAACGAGCGTCATTGGTAGCTTTGAACTCTTCAAAAGCTGTTGCCATGCCCTCTACTGCGGTTTTGACATCATCAGTCATGTCATAGCCCCTTTACGATTTTAGGATGTTGGTTAAATTGGCAATGGAACTCATTACCTCTTTTTGCTCAATGCCAACCTCACGCTGGTCTAAAGCCTTGAACACGGCATTTGCCGCGACTTTTGATTCACTCCTAGAAAGACCGCAAGCATCCCGCATGGCCTCTTCCCATTCACGAACCGTCCGTTGCTCCCCTTTGACCGCCTGAACTCTCGCTCTGGTGTTCATTGGGAAGGTAACAGCACTTATCTCCATCAGGTCAACTTCTTTGAGCATACGCTTTTTGCCACGCTCATCGTAAGTTGCACCCTTTGGGGAAACTCTGTAGCCAATGGATAGGCCATCAATGGCTCCCATCTTCATTAGCTCATAAACTTCACGGCCTTTTTGTGTACCCATAGCCAATCGGCCTTTTACACGCAGACCTTTTCTATCTTCAATAATTTCATCAAATACGCCGATAGGCTCTTTGGTATCATGCTGATATAGGAGCTTGACGCCCTTTGGACCCTTGCTTGCGATTGACTTGGCAAATGCGCCTTGCACCATGACATCGTTGCCGAGGTCTTTGTTTCCAAAGATAGAGCCGTATCCAGAGAACACTCCCTTTTCCTCATCATCATCGTCACTGTAAGCCTTTAGCTCTGCCTGAACATCAAGCGTCTCTGATTTCATCTCATCATCAAAATCATCAGTGAAATCTTCAACTAGGGCTTCATCCATCACAGTCTCCTCTTTCCCGCCATCGCGGTAACTGCTCAGACAGACTGCAACCCGCTGGTCACGCTGTGAGTATTCGGCAAGCATGGTGGTATCACCTGTGCATCTTGCCATAAAATTAGATTCGCTTTCACCAGAGCTAGGCTTTGGTATCGGCATAAGCATCTCCTAATGAGTACATCATACACTCATGTTGAACAATAGACAACATCTACAGTCTTTTAAGATTTATTGCAATTATTTATCTTTTTGTTGTTGACATATGAAAACAATATGGTAGTATGTTTATATTGAATGATTAATTAAACCACGGAGAGACCAATGACTTATACAGAAAACGAAATGAACATCCTGAACATCCTTGCCGACAATCATGGCGCAAAATGGGATACTGAAGAAGATGACAACTCACCACACATTGACACATACGAATTGACAACCGATGGCTCTGGTCAATGCGGCACAATATTCTCTAAAAATAATCTTGACCCTAAAATTTTCAGAGGTGTCATCTCAAGCCTGATTCAAAAAGGCGCTTTAGAGGTTGATGAATACGATACGATGACAGACCCGCGCAAAGGTTTTTTGCCTATGATTGCCATTGCAATCAGCTTCGACACATTCACCGAAATCAGAAAGGCGGCGGCTTAACAGCCCCGCCCACCCTGCGGAGATAAAGATGCAGACATTCACAATAATCTTGAAAATCTTAATCGGCATTATGGGCATGGCTATGTTCTGCTCTTTGCCAATTCTCTTTTTTCTTTAGACCACGGAGGCGACCATGACCAAACAAATCCTTAGATTCCGCAATGAAAGATGCGCCAGATATTTTGCCGATAACCACGGCTACGAATATCTTGGCTTTGTTAAAGAACAGACCACATTCTCAATCTCACGCGGCTCTGGCGACATCAGCCATGTAGATGGCGGCTCTTATCAGGTAAGCAAAGAGGTCAGCCATGAAGCCGTTTAGCAAGGTCAAACCAGATATGCCACCCATGAAAGATTGGGTTACTGATATGATGAAGGCAATGCAGAAGGTCAAACCAAGACCAACTCGCAAACAACTCATAAACTCATATTATGCCGCCAAGAATGATGACATCAGAGTTAATGATGTATATCAGGTGGCTATTGATTGGGACAGTGAGAAGAATGGCGCATTGACCCCAGACCCATCAATCAGAGTTATTCATCTATCCATTAAGAGAAGAGATAAAGAGCCAATCATGGATTATCGCGACCTTATGGACATAAAAGATGCTCTGGTAGGCAGTGAGTTTGAGGCATTGATGTTATACCCAGCCAGACTTCGTGAACACGATATGGCTAACCAATATCACCTATGGATTCCTGTAAATAAAGAAACAAGCGAAGGTGTCGGGATACCATTCGGCTGGAATAATGGGCGAAAGGTATTTGATAAAGACCATGCTGGCGCAACACAAAGACCATTTACGGAGGACTAAATGAAAAAACAAAATAAACAGAATGTTAAATCCGCCTACGATAAGGCATATCAGGAAGCTATAAGAGAAGGGGCAAGGTCATTGAGCGATATTGATATATCTATTCAGCAAAAGATGGCAGAAATGGGCTTTCAATTAGCAGAACAGCCATCTCACCCAGAATTTGGTTAGGCTACAATTGAATCTGGAACAGGGCTTTCTTTTATTGGCCTTCCATAAGCCAGAGCATCAATAATTCTTTCTATCGGAAAAGCACCCCAGTTCTCACCAGAGAGTTGGGGTTCTTCATTGAAGACCTCTTTGTATAGATTCAGCCAATCTTCTGAGGTGATTGCTAGTTGCATACGGCTCTCAAGCTCTTCGTTATCCATCTGTTATCTCCCGCAACATTCTTTCAAATTCTCTGACTGTATTTGGAAACAGTTTTCTCGCTTCATTCATGGCTCGTTTATTGCCATGTATTGCAAACAGATTAGCAAATGTTTCGTAATAAAACGACCCCGACCTTTTATAATAATTTCTACCGTGACCCCACGCGCCAAAATCAGTGTAGAAGATACCCTTGGACATCGCATCAATTATATCCGATATAGAATTTGCACCATCGTATCGCGGTGACCAAGCCTTATATTGATACGACATTCCCTTTCTGCGGCCTCTAGTATACGTTTTTATTTTGTCAACCTGTTCTAAAAGTTCGTCTCTTAACATTGCAAGTTGTGGCTTGGTATCTGCACCCAATCTAAAACCCAACATATCATCAAAATCTGTGCCATCTACCGCCAAGCCAATTGCTTTGGCATCATCAATAAATGCCCTTTGGAAGCCCTTATCTTGTTGTGACAAGTACCGCATTTTCTTTGATGCTGTAAAATCTACATGATGCCCATACTCATGCTCTAAGGTATTGGATTCTAAATCAGACGAGATGAGCATAATCTCTCTCTGATAAAAGCCTCTTTTTGATTTCTTGATGGTATTTGGCTTTGGCAATTTGATTGCTGCGGCCAATGCTAAACCAGACAGATTATCATTTAGCTTTTCATTATACTGTTGTCGAATCTTGGGCGAGGCAACCGAAAGGGTGCTTGCTATATCTAACCTACCTCTAACCTCTTGGGTTGGAGGCTTATCATCTGCAAACACTTCATCTTCTGGGCTTATATAAAGGGTTACACAACGACAGTTTATAACATTAGCTGCCCCGCCTTTTGGGTCGCCTGTGTACCCCATAGCAACGCCGCCAATAATAAAATCTTCGTCAAGCTCTACCTCTGTGCCATTTGCTTGTGCGTGAGTGCTTCTTGAACGCAAATCAGCAACGCTAACCCAACGCTTCTTTTGATTTGGAATATTCAGGCTGGCATTTACCGAATGATTGGCATAACTGGCGGCAGAATGGGTTTCTGTTCTGGCTATCGTATTGGCTCTATAGCGGCTGAATGGACTATTCATAGAAGCCCTAATTGCCTTTCCAATAACATTTACCCCATTGCCATCTTGAAGCCCTTGATTCACGATAGAGTTTATTTGCCTCATTGTCGTACTGCTTATCTGCGTTACTCTTAAGGCTCCATAATCTCGCACATAGTTCCTGATGATATTTTCGAACTGACTATCTGCCTTTTGGTCACGCAAAATCCGCAAGCCAAATGCTTCAATCACAGCCCGATAATGAGTATCTAAAGCAACTTTCAGATTTCTTTGCAAATCCCTGTCTGTTGCAATCAATCTACCAGCTTGGATATATTCTTTTTCTGCATCTTTGCCAGCATCCGCAAAAACATTCTGCATCTGTAATCGCAGCTTACGCTCAAAACCAATTCGTAATCGGTTCTGCTCTACAAATTCTTTTCTTGCGCTAATCCTTTTGCGTGATGATTTGCTGGAAATGCTTGGGTATGATTTAACCTTGGCATCACCAGTACACACTGGCACAGCAGTATACGAGGTGGGTTTTTGCGATTTGAGCATTAATCACCTGTTCTGAGAGGGTGACCTTTCGGCAAAAGGTCAGTATCGAACTTCCCTCGCTTAAATCTACCAGTACGAACAGCACCTAAAAATACATTCACCCTTGCATATGCCCATTGGTCAGGACTTGATACGCTTGGCCTAACAGACGATGGGTTTGTATTATATGCCCCAACGCCTCTGCGGAATACCGCCTCAAGCATACGCTGGGTTACACGCTTTCCCTTCTTATCGCCATGCTTGTCGTTATGTTCTTTGACCTTTTCAGCAAGCCCTTTCTTAACAGCCTCGCTAATTTTTGCCTTTTCATCTAGCCCAACATCCTGAATGTCGAGCATATCAGTCATGACTTCTTCTTTTCTATCACGCTCTTTATCTAACGCCGCTGCTTTGCGCCTTGCCCATGTTTGACCAGCATCACCACCCCACAATAGCCACGCGATTTTTCCAGCACTTGGATAGCCTTCCTCACCTTGACGAAAGCCCTCGGCTCTTTTGTCTACTTCATGGCGGCTAAAGAATGAGTGCATCCGCCTTACTGTGCGGGGGGACAGTCTTTCTTTGGATACAAGCTGGACTGCTCTTGCGACACCAACTTCTGTTCCGCCTCTGTTAAACTCTTTCCGCATGGCAAGGCCGCGTTCAGCCTCTTGCGCCATTGCGTCAGTAGGTTTTGTGTCAACATCGCTCTCCGCCTTTGCATCATCATCAAGAACCTCACTTGTTAAGCGGTCATAATCATCATGGGATTCACAAGGCATATAGACTATGCCATTGGCTGTTTCATGCGAGTGTGTGCCTATGCAACCTATTTGCTCTGCCCTATCTTCAGCCTCACCTTCAGTTGTAAATACGTCTTTTTCAACTTCCTGTTTAGCTTCTGCATCCATTCCATAAGCATCTTTACCATCTTGTTCGGCCTCCTGTCCTTCGGCTGGTGCGGTTTCTGTGGTTCCAAGTGGAAAGAGATTAGCCGCGATATAGACATCATCACCCCCTGTAATTGGCTCAAGCCCTAAACGCTCTCTAGCTTCATTACGAGAGATAATACCCTCACGGACTGCTTGTGTTACGTTTTCATAAACCCTGCGCCGCCTCTCAGTCATAGCTGGCACTGCTTCAAAATCATATTCAATACGAATATCATCGCCATAAATAGGAGTCAGCCACTCATTTAGGTCAGACTGCACTCTTCTAGCAAGCGGCATTATCGTTTCTTCGTAAAGAGCCAGCCTAGCTTCTTGGACATTTGCATACGTCTGTGAGTCAGGAATACCAATAAGTTGAGATGGAACCCCAAAACACAAAGCGATATCCTTCGCCGCCATGTTTCGCTGTTGGAGAAAATCCATGTCTTTAGGGCTAAGACCCATTTCACGCCAATCAAAATCCCCCTCCAATAATAATGGGCGACCTGCATTAGCTGGACCCTTAAACTTAACATCTAAATCATCCTGTAATTGTTGGCGTTGCCCATCGCTCAGTTGCATAGCAACACCTCTGTCGCTGGTTGGCTTGAATATTATAGCACCGCTGGGTCTTGCGCCATTGTTGAGCAAACTGATGTTGTGCTTGTTGATGGCATTGTGATTATCAATATCTACTGACGCCGCCATGAGTGGTGATAACCCATAGTAATCATCTAATGGGTTGTAGAGCTTCATATGCTTTACTTCAGATTCACCTGTAAGCGGGTTGGCATCATATGTTTTTACAACCTTGCCATTGATTATATAATCATACCCAGCTGGCGTTGTGGTCTTGCTAGGCTTAACTCTTATGCGGTCTGGCCTTAAAAGATAAAGCTCACGAACCTCACCCGCCACTTCAGAGCGAATAGCGTAGTTGTTCCCAGATAACAGCAAATATGAATATACCGCTTGAAAATACTCAACCCCTGCTTGCATAGGGTTAGGGCGTCTTAACAATGATAATATTGGATGTTGGTCTAGTTCTGTATCGCCTTGAAATGCTTTGAATGGAATACAGGCCGCACCATTTGCAATCTCATTTACACAACGATAAACAATAGCGTTCTGCCTATAACCCTCATCTGCATAGGCTTCATAGTTATCCCGCCTATAATGAGTAGTGTTTGTCGTATTTAAATAGACCTGTGGGGCTTCTTTTATCTCTATTGATTTGTTTTGCAGGAAACTAAAAAAATCTCTGATGCCAGCCATTATGTGATTCTCCAAACAGCCGTCCCACTGGATTGGCTCAGTTCTGTCAACGCCCAGACTAAGGCATCAAGTCTATCAGGCGATTTACTGCTCCCAGCAGAGTAAGAGCAAAGCTGTTCTTCTAATTGCTTGAAAGCCCCCACATGAGAAACCTTTTTCTGCTCATACAGTGCCGCTATCGGCTCAGCCCTTACCAATTTTCCCCTTGATGCTCTAACAGGAGTATATGGCACGCTTTCATCAATATTTCTTAACAGCCTTTCTACTAAATCACCACCATTATTAACCTCAGCCACGATTCGGTCAGCTTGATACTTATAATACATCTCAATAGCTGTTCGACCCCAGCCGTCAGGGGTCATCTTACCAGAAACATCGTCAATTACATAGTACCTTCGGTCAATGCCAATTCCAGCAACAATTATGCCTGTCTCGTCTGAATCTTCGTTATTGGTAACAGCAGGGTCGATTGCCACGACAATTCTATTAAATTCTGGCACGTCTTCTTTATCTATTCTTGTCTCATCTATACCCTTATACGACCATAAAGCCCCTTCAATATCTTCTAAAAGCTCTGCATAAAGCTCTTGTCTACCCAATCTTGTCCCAGCGTATCGTTCTTCTAATTGTTTAAGTGCGGATTCTGCCAAATTTTCGTGATTTTCAAATGTATTGCCACTTGTTAAATGAACATCTTTATCTTTTCTGCGCACAAGACTGCTAATAATCTGCGTAGGTCTAGGAGTTGTGGTTATTATAAGCTGTGGTCTTTTACCAAGACGCAAGCCAAACATCATCTGGTCATATGCCTCTGGGTATCTCCATGCCGCCAACTCATCAGCCCATATTCTATGAAACTGCGGACCACGAAGGCGGTCTGGTTCGATTGCCGCATAACCCTGTATGATAGAACCATTCCATAGCTTTATTTCCATAGCAGAGCGATTGTAAGCGTTTCCATCACCCTGCCATAAACACTCTTTGGGAATACTGGTTAAAAGCCCAGACGGACCCTCAAAACAAACCCGCCTTAAATCACTTCTTGTTGGGGCTACCACCCCGCACCTTACATTTTGGTTTGCCATTGCATAAGCAGATATGTCTTGCGCACCTGTTCTGGTCTTGCCCCATCCGCGACCAGCCAATATTAGCCAAACAGACCAATCCCCCTTGGGTGCTATTTGCTTTTGCCTTGCAGACCCAGCCCATTTCACAAAACTATTGAACGCGTAGCTTTCTTCATCAACAAATGAACTAGATAATTTTTGCAAATACTGCAGTTTATCTTGCTTCACGACTTGAACATTCATCCTTTGAACTCACGATTGCTTTTTTATGCTTCATTTTAATTTTGAAACTATTAATTTTGACGATGGCAATTTACAGCCTTACATGGAAAACTTACTTTTCAAAACCTGACGATTAAGATTTTTCGCTTCAGCCTGTTTCTTTTTGCAAGCTGTCATCAATCTCATAATTTATATCGTGATAAACGCAATACCCTATAACTGGGAAAAGAAAGTTATCTGGGTCAGCGCAAGCATAAATCATTACATGAGGATTACCATCATCATCTTTGATTAGATTAAGCCAATAATTGCCACCCCTTCCTCCCCAACAAAATAATCTGCCGCCATCTGCCAATGTGGTAAATTCACCTGCTACGCTTGAAAGATAACTAAGCGTCCAATCAAACATATTAACGCTAGTCATTAGTTTTGCTCCGAACCAAATCTTCTATAACTGAAAAAGCTTCATTCAAGGCTGTCTCGCCTCTATCTTCAGTAATGACATCATGCTTGTCTCTTTGACCAAGAAGTTGCTTCCCAAGCCAGATTGCCATGGTAGCACTATTCATATCGTTCATAATTTGCATTTGCTTACGGCGAACCGATAGCTTACCCACCTCTCTGCCACGATTGATGGTAGCCCTTATGTCTGGGTCATTGGTGTATCTATCTTCTAATGTTCTCAACGGAACCCTAAAATAAGCCGCTAATTCAGGCATCGTGCAATTTAATGCGCTTAATCTTTCAAGCTCTTCTAGGTTTATTTCTATTTTAGGTCTACCAACAGGCCGCTTTCCAACAGCAATTGTTTTCTTCTTTGGTTTGCCAACTTTATTAGCCATATTTTTTGCCCTTTTTAATGTACCACGGAAATTATTTGTTACTTCATCGTCTTTAATTTCATTCCGTATTCATTAACCCCTTGTTTTGCAACGTAATCGTCTTTCAGTATTAAACGATTTTGTTTCTTGAATTTATTGTAGTTCACATGATGGTGAGGTCTACCATATCTCCATACCATTTTACTTACATCTGGGTGCAATCTCATTTGCATTGCAGACTTTGGGGCTGTCCCCTCTTTGGCATAAAATTCTTCAGTATTACCGCCCTTAACAGTTTGGGTATTAGCCTTCTCCTGTAAGAAAGCATTGAACTGAATAGTGCAGTATTTTGCTTTAAGCATTTGAAGAGACAGGTCTGTATCTTCGTTATATCTACCTCTCCATCTGAAAGGCACATCATTACGGATTAGATTGCATGAGTAAATTCTGGTATTAACTGTGAATGGTCCATAATCTTTTGCCCACTTATCTACCACGAAGAACATATAATTTGGACCTGCCATAGCAACATTCTTATAGCGCAAGACAAAATCTTCCATCGCCTTGAATGGTGTCCCGTCATAACACTTAATGCGCTTATTATCTCTCCATCTGCGAAACGATTTGATATTATCGTCCATTACCCAATGCCAAGCATGACCTTCTGAGATTGAATGTTCCCAAATAAAGTTTCGGGCGGCTCCGGGTCCCTTGCTACGAGTTGCGCCAAGGTCATCACAGGTATCGTATTCATCTTGAAATTTTTTATCTAAAACCAAGAGGCTTTCTTTTGGGACATATTCTAAATATTCTTTGTATTCCTGTTCTTCTATCACAAGGCGATATGGCACTTTCATTGAATCCAGTGCCTTCGCAGTCAATCTACTATCTGCCCTTCCCTTTGATGGGATATATAAGGAAAATTGTGGATTATTCACTTGTGTATCCCTTATCTTTTAATACATCATTTATTCTCACAGGATGCCACATAGAGGTTACTGGAACACCATTGCGCTTTTCTTGTTCACTGTCTTTGATGTCTTGGCCTATTCTTTGAGACAAGTCCGCCAAATCATCTGCGTTTCGCACATGAACAACTACTGTCCTGTAAGGCTTAAGGTCTTGATGGTCGAATGATGGCATATCATTCCAATGCTCATCAGGCTTGAACCAATCGGCTTTTACATCATCAATAGATAAAAGGCTGTCAAGCTCTGCATCTTCAAATCCCAATTTACTTAAATCAAAATCACCATTTATCAAATCGTTTAATTCTTCTGTGAGGAACTTATATTCCCAATCGGTATCTTGATTGAGCCTATTATCGGCTATTCTATATGCTGTAGCTTTCTTTTCGTCTAAATCAGCCACAACAACAGGCACTTCTTTCAGACCAAGCATTTTAGATGCCGCATATCTCGTATGACCCACAACAATCACCAGATTTTTATCTACAACAATAGGCTGTTGAAACCCATATTCTTTTATAGACGCCGCCACCTTGTCAGCATTTGGGTTTTTTCTGGGATTTTTTTGGTATGGTACAAGCTTATCTAGCTCAATGGTCTCTACATTCATATGAACAGCCCTTTTTAATTCCCCATAATGGGACACTTAAAGCACTATACGATAAAAACAAAGCAAAGAAAAGGGGACTGAGCCAAAACCCAATCCCCTTAAAGTAACCAACGGTGTAGGCGACCAAACCATTCACCACGGAGACAATCCTTAGATTGCTTAAAAATATTACCACAATATATGGTATTGTCTAGTATTATATCCAGCTAACCCTTGTGTGTCTGAGCATTTGAATTGACTCATTCATAACCCTTGACCAGACAAACCAAGCATATGCAGTTGTGCCTGTAGATTTTTCTGGCTTTTCCTCATCACCTCGCCACATCGTCAATCTTTTTGAAAAGACGAATATGTGTGATGGCGGGAATACATCGTAAATCTGTGACTTTCTTGACTGCCCTTCCAAAAATGCCAATCTGAGTAAGAACGCAAATTTATCTATTTTCAAATCCATACATTTTAAAACAAACTCATTCGCTAGTTTATATGGCGGATTGGTAATGACATCAGGCGCAAGTGCTTTCGGCTCCATCAAAAAATCAACATTACTTTTCCCAAAGCCAAAATCGTTTAAGTCTGTGCTTACAACATTATGACCCTTTTCGATTAAAACATTACTGATTGCGCCATTTCCGCAAGCTGGCTCCCAAATATCTTTATTGAACTCATATCTGCTCAATAGTGCCTCTGTAGCCTCTGGCGGAGTCGGATAAAAATCATCTATCTGTCTATTTGAATCTTTCATAATCAATCTTCATATATACCATGAGAAATATTAGATGAATGTGAAACCCCCTCATAGATATGTCTTGCTGTGTTGTATCTAAAAAATGCCTCGCCAATAGACCCATATAACCCTTGCTCTCTAATCTTTCTGGCAATAACCCTAGTTTCATCAGCTTCAAAATCTCTGTGAACCACCAGACCTACATCACACATATTATTCCAATGCGCTGAACCAGAAATATCATACAGACTTGGTGGAGGATATGCGCCATCTGAGCCTCTTTGCATCTTGGCAGGGTGTGCCACCATCCACATTGCAACCTCATGGGTTCTGCAAAATTGCTTACATCTGCTCACCAAATCGCGGATATGCTCATCTTCTCGCTTGTTTCCATCTCTTGTGGCATCAATCTCATTATATGGGTCAATGATTATACCCTTTACGCCATGCCTCAAACAAGCTGCTCTAGCCTTAGCAAGCAGCCAATCAATCGTTGGCAGTGAATCCTCACTTTCAATAAAATGGAATCTGTTATCTAAGAACAGCATTGCCTCTGTAAGCTCTTCTTTGCTCATTCTGGGATTAGGACCACTATCAAATGGCTTGGCAACTACCTTTTCAGATAACCGCCTGATATGATTGGCTGTGCTATGTTCTGGTGAAAATATGGCAAATTTCCAGCCATGATTTTTGGCTAAATTGACCGAAAGCTGGTCTATGAAATTTGATTTACCATGATTGGGAATACCTGTAACAATGGAAAATGTTGATGGCATTACTTTATAAATCTCATCTAATTCGGAAAAACCAGTTGAAATGGCTTTCTGGACATTGCCATCATATATATTGAAAACCTCTTTTTGATAATCTTTAACTGTGTATAATCCATCTATGGGGTGTGGAGCCGCCAATTCTATTATCTCCCTTAGAACTTCGGCTCCATGCTCCATTAAACATTCATTGGCATCTTTGCACTCAATATCGTGAAGATTAGGGTATTCAATAGTCCAACAACGGTCTTTGCCAAACCTGTGAATCAATTCAAGTTTCAATGCTTGCCCTGCTTCATCTGCATCAACGGCTACAATCACTTTTTCTGCTTCATCTAACCATTCACAGTTTTGTAACGCTTGAAACCTTTTATCATTATCGTCAAATTTTGCAGTCTTGGGTGCGCCATCTGGCAATGTAACTGCATATATAAAACCAGCTTCCCACATCGAAAGCACATCCATCTCGCCCTCAACAATGATAACCTCTTTTCTTTTAGTGTGGCTCCAATGTTGCTTAACACCATCAATGTTGAATAACGTGCGTTCCGCGCCACTCTCTTGTCTGAATTTTTTATCTTTACTTCTATATTTGACGTTCACAAGAGCATTATCTTTGTAATACGGAAATGCGTAACAAGGCTCTTCACCATCTCCGAACCAACTGTTTGTTCGCGTGATATGAAACGCTCTTATTGTTTGCTCACTAATCCCGCGCCTTTTGAACCATTCAATCATTGGTTGGCTTGAATCGCCTTGCATTGGCAAAGCCTTTGGTCGCTTGTATTCTACTGGCCTAACATACTGCCCATCTGGTTTATAATTAGCCCCAGCAACAGCCCCAGACCATTCACAATGGTGACATTTCCAAACTGCCCCGCCATCATCTTCAACAGTCACAGACAAGCATTGGTCGGTCTTGTTTTTTCTTTTATGAGAACATTCTGGGCAAATTGTTTTATGGTCGCCCGATTTCCAGCTTCTAAGCTGTATACCCTTATCAATCAATTTTTCCATTTGGTCACCCCGCTAGTTGGTTCTTATTTTTATTTATAGATTGCTCTTCGTCTACTGTCTCCCATCTTCTTTGATTCAGCCATGTTGTGGCATGAGGGATAAATTTTTTATCTTTATCAACGGTTGTTCGTTTGAACTTACAGGTCTTCAGGAATAAATCTCTGGCATCAATATCTTTATCTACAACCCTTTTCCATATTTCGTATGCCTTTGCCTTAGAACCATCGTTGCGCGGATATGCGTTCCACCATTCCAAGAACTCTGAGGCATATTTGTCACCCCTCTTTGTATTATTAGGTTGTATATCTCTAATAGTATTGGGTGTATTATTTGTCACCCTCTGGGTGTCGATTCTGTCACCCCTAATCATGCTCAAAATGAACCTATTGCTTGTCTGCTTTCCAGTATCGGTAAATCTTTTTTCAACAGATACCAAATCATCATCATAAAGTGATTTTATAGCCCTCATTATAGAACGCTCATTGCACTCACATAATTTTGCAAGATGTTTATAACTTGGATATGTAGAATTATTCTCGTCTGAATAATTCGCAAGCATCAAAAGAACTAATTTTGTAAGAGAATTTTTGCAGGACTGTTTTGCCGCCCAAGCCATAGCATCAAAGCTCATTAATACCTCCGTATGATTGGTCACCTGATTTAAAAGGTAATATATAAATGGATTTCTGTAAACCATTGACCTTTTCTGGTTTCATTTATTAGAATCAAAAAATGCTGTGTTGCCCAAAATGCCAATCTACAAACCTTAGATGCCACCAAAGCACCCCTAGAGATGCAGAGGGCGGAAAAACAAGAACAAGATACTGCATAGATTGCAAAGTTAAATTTAACACTATTGAAATGGTCTTTGTTATACCGCCAAAACCAAAGAAAGAATTGGCTGAAAAGGAAAAACCAAAAACCGTTTCTCGCAATGGCAAAAGGATACTAAGACCAAGAAAACCTATGCCAAGTATAGAAATAGAACCAGATTTTGATGACCTGACAGACGAAGAGCTAGAGGCACATATTTTTTCTAATTAAAAATGATATTTTTTTACATATATTGTTGACATATGAAAACATTATGGTAATATGTATATATTGATTGAACCAAACCACGGAGACTAAAATGAATATTCAAATCGGAAATGTAATCAGGGTTAAAAATACCATCGGCAAAGTGGTCGAAATTAACCGCAAAAATGAAATCAACAAGTGGAAACATGACCAGATTGTAATTAGCGTCCGCAATAAAAAACCAAGGGTTGTAAATCCTAATCAAATTCAAATCATCAGATAACCACGGAGACCAAAATGACCGATTTTATTAGAGCCGCAACTACCGAAGATATGGCACAAGCATACAGCGACACCTTCAAAGATGTTCACGGATGCAGACCTCGCCATACAGAAGGCTGGGCTTTTGAAGATTACGCATCTGCCATTCAGGGTTTGCAAATAACCCTTGAGGAAGATTTAAGGCAAGAGAAGGCCGACAAACTAGCCGCCATTAATGCAACACTTGCGGTTGGCGCACCTGACTTTGAAGCAGCACAGCGTTGGCTTGAGCAAGCTTGGGAGTATGTATAATGGACATTACCGTAAACATCGAAAAGGTTGACACCAAAAAATTTCAAATCAATGTCACGATTGATGAGGCAGACCTTAAGGCATGGGCAACTGATTATGTTTCAGACCAAGAACATGATTTCAAAATTGCAGATGGCCTCAAGGTCTGGAATGTATATGACGAATACGACAACGTAACCACTCAAATTGATGAATCTGGAGAAAATTGGCATCATGAATATGTTCGAGAATATTTGAATGACCAAGATGCGGATAAGCTGATGTTAGATAACTGCCATGATTTCACCCAATATGAACTCATAAATGAAGAATCTTCAATCATTGGGTTTGAAGGGGATTTATAATGAATACGGCACTTAATAACCATAAGGGTAAATGGTTTGAAATTGTAAATCGGAAAAAGGTTTATCAGAACAGGTGTTTATGCTGTAATAAAACTCACGCTGAATTGAAAAAAGACTTCAGGAAATTTACAAAAAATAGAATAGAGCTAGACCTCGCCTCAAAAACACGAACAATGATACTTCATGGGTTCAAAGACCATATTGGCACTGAAAACCAAGGAAGTCATTATTGGTATACTTGGCATGGCGACCCATGTAGATGCTGTGGTGGCGCGCCTCAAACTATAGGCGAATTGTTCTTGGCTGTATATTCTGAAGGTCAATGGTACTGCAATAAATGTTATGCTGAAAACCCAAAAGATAATTCTGGAAAATGGATTTTTGCACCAATCGGGCAACGCAAATATTTGCCAGATGATGATGAAGAACAGACCGCCAACTCCGTGGTAAGATAAGGCGGTTAGAATCGGGGAGGCTTTGCGGCTTCTCCGATTTCTTTATGTTCTGAGCAATACCATGTTTTCGCAAAATCAAAAGAATAACAAGCTAGATGTGAACCGCAAACCTTACACTCATGGTTTTGATGCACCTTTGCTGTCTGCTTTTCGTACCTCGGCACTGGCTTTTTTCTGTTTTTCCATCTGCTCATATTCAGATTGTACCAAAACCTTCATCGCAGATATACGAGATTTGAACTGCGCGACCAATGCTTGCCATTCTTTATGACTGCGTTCCATTTTCTTTTATTCTTGTGAAGGCTGTAGCCCCCATGAACGCGGCCACAATGCCCATGTTGGCAACGACATAGGTTGATAGCAATGATGTGACCAATGGCACTCTCTGGTCTCCTATCAGCGGAGAAACCACCAATGCAATACTGACCGCGCTAGAGATTACGCTTACCCAACAGATTAGTCGTTGCTGGTCTTGCATCTTGTCCGCGTTCTCCAGCTTAATCATTCTTTCTTCTCTGGCGATTTCTTCATCAGTCACGATGCCATCTCCATCAAGGTCATGCTGTTCATATCTTGAACCGCTTTGTAATTTTTTCTGTTTCATTTTACAATCACCGTAAACATTCCAACGAATAAACCTACTGCTAAAACCAATACAACGCCCGCCATAAGCCACTGTTTTAAGTTTTCTTCAAATTCTCTATCTTCTTTTAACTTTTTACGTTTGGCAGCGGCGACAGCTTCTTTTGCTTCTTGGATACGTTTGGCACGTTCAGCGATAATGCCAGCCCATGTGCCATGACCAAAGCGCATATCAACCATGGTCGCTACTTCTTGCAGATTCTCAGCTGCAATTTTTGCATCAATCATTTCTTTTGCGACTGTATCAACGCCAAACTGGTCACCTAGCCCAACTCCGCCAGATTTTTTGTTTCTAGCTTGCTGAACTTGTTTCTCGCCAGCAAATAGGTCATCAATCGAACCCGCAATGTCACGGATGTCGTTTGCTGTTTGAATATTTGATTTTATGAACTCCACTGATTTTTGAACCAGTGCAATGCCTGTAAGCACTTCAGCAACGACCATCAGATTACCTTTTTTGATAACCCTGATGGGTTGGTGTGTGTCTTTTGACTAACTCATTATATCAGTAAAGCTCTGTAATGACTACAGGCGGGTCATATGTCTCAAGTATCTTTTTCTTTATTTTATAAACAGGCGTTCTGGTGGCAATGCTTTTCACATCTTCAAGGACTTCTTTTCCGTTAAGTGAATATGAGAAGTCACCAACATAATGACCAATCTTTATGCCATTAACCATTAATGGGATTCTGGGCTGCAATCTAAGATTGTCAATTTTACCCTGCGATTCTAGCAAAGCCAGTATCTTGTAACGCTCGGCTTCTTTTTTAGAATGAAACGTGATTCCATCAACGACAGTTTTAATCGCTCCGTATTTGTTTTTGGAAATCGTTTGCCGTGACCGCGCCATGTGTCTCTCGCTCTATATTATAAATGTGCAATGGCCTTGGGAACCTGTCACCAGACATCCACTTAACAACCCCGCCATAAGAGCAACCAATTTGGTTTGCAAAATCTTTTGCCTTGATATTTTTTATTTTCAAGTAATCTCTTAATAACATTATTTTAATTTACCAGTAATACAATTTTTAGTCCAATCCCAAATTGGGGTTTACTTTATAGGTTATTTGATTACTATAACATTCTATAAACCACTTTAGAGGCGACCATGAATCATTTTGAAAAACACGGATTGATGCATTTAAGCCCATCAACAATTAACCAATGGATAGCTGAGCCAGCATTATGCTTGCTAAAAATAGCTGGAATAACTGATGGTGAGGCTGGCGCGGCAGCATGGAGAGGCACAAGCGCGGATAGGGCATTGGCAAAGGTTGCCAGCAATAGCGACGTATCAGATGAAGCTCTTGTGAATATGGCAAACAAGATTTTTGACGAGCAATATAAAAATGCACAAAATCATCACGACACAGAAAAAGTTCAAAAAGAACGAGACGAATTAACAAAATATATCACAGTCGGTGCCAAATTTTACAGGTCGCTTGGCGAAAAGCCTGTATCTGAACAGGGCAAAGTTACGACAATGCTTCCTGATATTAAGATACCTTTTATTGGTTATTATGACCTTCTTTATAAAGATAAGGTTCGTGATACCAAAACAGTGGGTCGGATGACATCATCTGTAACCCAAGCCCATAATCGTCAAGCAAGTCTATATGGCTACGTTTTACAAAAAGAGCCTTGGCTTGATTATGTGGGCAAGAAAGAAGTACGCGCCTTCAAGGTTGATGACGTGCCATATTACATCAGGCAGATGCAATTAGCCGCCCTTTCTCTTGAGCGTGTGCTTTCTTATAGCGATGACATATTTGAATGTTGTCAATTAGTATTCCCTGACTTTGATAATTATCGCTGGGGAGAAGTGACCAAGGCGGCCGCCAAAGACATCTGGAAAATGGAGAGATAAAATGGATTGTCCAAAAATAATCGCTAATGAATTGCATAATATTCAAAGCAAAGCAGAAAGACTTGTTCATGATAGCAAAAATGACCATCAGAAGTATTCATTTGTTAGCATTGATAAATACTATGAATATATGCGTCCATTGTTAAACCTTCATAATCTTATGATTATACCTAATGAGGTTGAATCACAGCTTTCTGATAGCGGGAAAACATTAAAGGCTGTTTTTGAATTTTACATCTTACATAAAGATGGAGAAATGTGGCAGTTCCCTATTAAGCGAACTGTATATATCCCATTTCATGGCGCACAGACTTGCGGTTCTGCACTTTCATACGCAGACAAATTTATCATCAGAACCTTGTTCAAAATATCAACTGGTGAAGAGGCTGATGTTGAGGTTCGTGAAAATATATCACATGAAGTTGATGATTTACCGTCTGCTCATTTTGATTATTCAGGAGAGCCATACAGATTGTTCGATAACAAAGGCAGGGTTAAGCAACAATTTACAGATACAAGAAGCTGGCGGCAGATAATTCAAAAACAAGCCACCCCTCTGTCTGAAATGAATGTTATGGAAATCAAACGAATTTATAAAGACATCAATGATGACCAAACATTAACAGATAACGCCAAAGATAAATGGTCTGAGGGATTTGCAGAAATGGGAGTTGTATTGGGAGATGTTTCCAATGAGACGTAGAAGCCAGAAAGATAAAATCAAAGCATATCTGCAATCAGGGAAATCTATAACACCGCTTGATGCGCTTGAAATGTTCGGGTGCTTTAGGCTTGGCGCAATTATATTTACCTTGCGTGAAGAGGGTATGCCGATAAAAACCGAGTTTGTTACAAATCGTTACAAAACCAAATTTGCCAAGTACACGCTTGAGCAAACACAACAGCCTAGTTTGTTTTAGGGAGAATCTAATGGAAAACAAATACGAAAATTCTGGCAATCTATTTCCCGCCAATAACTCTGAGATTGTGAGACAGGGGACAGTAGATATTGAAGGTCTGAATCATGAGCTTGTTATTGTAAAAACAGTCACAACAAAAAAGGGCATGACGATTTACGAAGTCCATAAACAAATTGGTGTCTTATACATTAACGATGAGAAAAGCGAAAAAAAGGATTGGGACATATCAGGTGAAATAGAAATCAATGGCGAAAAGCAAATGGCATGGGGTCGAAAGCGAACCGACAAAAACGGCAATGACTATACTAGAATGGGGTTTGCTCCATCTAAACCAAAAGAATCAATGCAAGACGAGCAATTCGTATCGCCAGACAGCTTCAATAATAAATCACAGAAGAAAGATGATTTAGATGATGATATTCCGTTTTAATCATGGTTAAGCGAACTCGCATAAAGCCCAAGCGATATGTTAATAAAAAGCACATGGATTGGATACATTCTTTTCCATGTTGCTTGACGGCTCAAGGCGATTGTCTCGGGGCGGTGCAAGGGCATCATTTGATGAAGCCTTGGGATGGAGTGAGAGGCATGGGTCTAAAGGCAACAGACCGCAATCTTATTCCATTGTGCCAACGGCATCACATTCTTTTACATAAACGAGGGAATGAGTTTTCGTTCTTTGAGGAAACGGCTGGGTTTGCTGATTACGGCAAAGTGACCGCCCAAAGATACTGGAAGCAAAGCCCGCACAATGATGATGAGGCATAAATGAAAATACGTTACACGCAAAACACTTATATCCGCGCACCTATTCAGTTTACAGGTACAGGTCATGTCGATATGGATGCCTTTGATGAGGGTGGCGATAATGTATTAAAAACCATAGTGACATTTGAAGATGAAGAGTTAGAAGCATTATGCCGCCCTGTGATAGAGGGCTATGAGGCTTTGTTGATTAAAAAGAAAGTTGATTTCGATGCAGACGATGTTTCTATAGAGCGTGAGGTAATTCTATATGATGGAAAAACGCTAGATATTTCGTACTTCTGGGGCGTTGGCGATTGGGAGTATGAAGGAATTTTAGACTTAGGAAATGGATTTGACCCTTACACAGACTATGGATGGGCTGAAGATGCAACTGACATTGATGGCAAGCCGTATGATTGGGAAGGTAAAGACCTCGCAAAACAAATACCAAAACGGAATGATTTTTTATTGGTATGCGAAAAACAAATTGCGCATGACCTTTCGGGTGTTTGTAGAGATTGGGACGGATGCCCAAATCAAAATCTTGCTGAAGGGAACGAAAAGTTTACCAAAATGGTAATGCTTTATAGAAATTTATATAGGGGCTGGGAATGATTACAGATGACGATGTAGAAAAAGCCATTGATTTTTTACGCAACAGTGCCAGAGATGCCGCCCAATCTAAAGCAAACAGAATTTATCTAGACGAATTTAGAAAATCGTTGAAATCAATGCTTATGAAAGAACACGCTGGTTTATCTATTGGAGCACAAGAACGCGAGGCATATTCTGACCCAAGATACTTAGAACACCTTGAGGCAATAAAAATCGCTGTGGCACAAGACGAACAGAATAGATTTTTAAGGGTGGCGGCAGAGGCTAAAATTGAAGCATGGCGTAGCTTTTCTGCTAATCACAGAGCCATTAAAATTTAACGGAGCTAGAAATGATGTACACAAAAAGATTGATTACGAAAACAGCCGCCGCAGAATATCTGGGTATGGGAACGTCTTTATTTGCCAGATTAGTATCGCAAGATAGACTTCCACAACCTATTCGCATAAGCGAAAGGCGTATTGTTTGGGACATTCAAGACCTTGACGAACACATAGAATTGATGAAAACACAAGCGTATATTGAAACAGAGACATACCTTTAAATCAAATTCTGTTAAGCTGTGATTCCTCCCTAAACTTGGCCTCTCATCTGAGAGGTCATTTTTTCGGCTTTATTGAAATCTTACATTTATAAAATGTGACGATGAAGACTTGTTGCTTTAGCCATAGATTTTTCACCAAATATTATGACGATAAAAACTTTATGCTTAAATATTTTTTTCTCATCCAAAGATTGTCACGACAGAATTTTCTGGCTTTAGACACAGATTTTTCACTAAATATCTGACGATGAACAATTTCTGCTTAAATATTTTATTTCTCCTGATATGTTGACAATAGAAAACATTAGGTATAGTTTGTTTTCAATAGAAACCAACGGAGACTGAAAAATGAATCAGTGGACTACAGAAAAATTAAAAAATGTTGCTGAGAGTATTGCAACTAACCCTTCACCAGATAATGTGCAAACTCAAATTATGGGTTTGTCATGGGACGAAACAGTAACACTAGGTAAACTTGTTACGCTGATAGAAAACCTTATCTATGACCGTCAAAAAATCTATGACGAAGAAAGTATAACCTAATGATGAAACCAGAACAATTCCGCAATATTAGAGCGAATATGGGATTAAGCCAACACAAATTGGCTTTGCTTCTTGGTTACGAAGATAGGTCTACAATTTCTAATTTTGAAAGCGGTAGGCGTGAAATAAACCCACGAATTGAAAAATTGATACTGGCAATGTCATTATCATTTTTTTCAGATAAAGAAACCAACGGAGACCACAATGATAAATTGGCACAACGCACCAGAATACTCTCATAAAGGCTATATATACCAGCCAGAGATTGAGCATGAAGATGAAGAGGGCATCCGCAAAGCAACACACCGTTTTGTAAACAGGGTTAACCCGCTTGACGTTATGATATGTGGCGAACATACACCCTATCAATGGATGACGCATGACCAAGCAAAAACATTTATAGAAAAAATGATGGGAGTAAGGTCATGAGGTGGGCTGTATTTATTATGGCGGCTTCACTGACCGCCTGTAGCTATAACCCTGTGGTTGATTTGAGGGCTTCTAAAGATGAAGCACAGGTATATCAAAGGGATTTAATGGAATGTCGTGAATTAGCGAAACAAATTGATTACTCAATATTCCCAACAAACCATAAAGCCGTGGCAAGATGTTTGGCGGGTAGAGGTCATAGCGTTCTTGATGACTTTGGCTCTGGCAATAACTCATTCATACTTCAGCATTTGGCAAGACAATAGAGGAAGAGGGCTTCGGCTCTCTTTTTTATTTAATATTTTTTTAACTAATATTGTTGACATATGAAAACAGAAAGAGTAGTATGGAATTGTAGATAAAGATTGAAATATGACAACAAGGTACGAGCAAACCGAACGTAAGCAATGTTAAGAAACTTTTGATTTCGACACAGGTAAGCCCCAAGAGGATGTTCAAAGCCCAAACTTTTCAAACTTTATCTACACTGAAAAAATAAAACCACGGAGGCGACCATGAATATAGAAGAACTTGATTCAGAAACCCTTAAAAAGCTAGGCTTGAAAAAGCCAAGAATTAAAACATTTACTGCTCAACATGAGCGTAGATTTGCGATTAAGGTTCTTAATGTAATTTCAGAACTCTCACAATCAGAAAGAAACAGAGTTCTAAGACGCGCCATTCAAATGAATGACGTTTAATCAGGCGACCAAAAGGAGATGAAGATGGACGGCAATATCAATACCTTAAAAAATGAATGGGACTTCCCTGTAGATACCTATAATTTATGGGCGGTTTCTGAAACAGAAAACAAACCAGATGTAGAGGTTCCGCCACAGATGTCTAGGGCTATCGTTAGAACGGACACCAATAAGGTCTTAGGTGTACATGGGTCTAAATATACCGCCATAAAACATGACGATGTGGTGAACAGTATACTGGACGCTGTGGCAGATGCAAAAGTATCAAAAGACATGGATTGTAAAATTGATGTTTTAGAAGATGGCGCAAAAATGCGGGGCAGTATCTTGTTCAATGATTTGGTCATTGAGCCAGATGTTGGTGATTATGTGAGGTTCCAAGTTCTGTTTTACAATTCGTATGATGGCTCTTGGTCTTTTCAGCAATCAGCCAGAGGGTTTCGCCTTTGGTGTAAAAATGGTTGCGCCGATACAGACACTATAGCCGAAACAATTTCTAAACACACTAAAGGCATATCAGTAGAGGCTTCTGCATCTAAGATAACCGCTGGTGTTGATGCCTTCTTTAAGAAAAAAGAAATGTGGCAAGAGTGGATGAAAACACCTGTATCCAGACAAATGGCAGAGGATTTCTTTAAGGCAACCCTTTGCAATATCAAAAGCAAGACATCTACAATTAGATGGAATGAATCACGCCTTAACACATTGATGAGGTTGTGGGATGATGATTCAAATAAACTTGGCAAGAACAAATGGGCTTTATATAACGCCATGACATATTGGGCGTCACATACAGGCGATACCCTGAAGCCTCACGTTACATCTAAATCAAGAGATTCAATGATAAGCGATGTATTAACAATGCCAAGTTGGGAGAACACGAAACTAATTGCAGCATAATATATTGAGGGGCAGAAATGCCTCTCTTTTTTATAGGAGTTAAGGATGATTTTGCAAATGAGGACATTGTTAAACGTAACGGCTTCAATATTCTTACTATTCATTATTGTTATACTTTTTGAATGGGCTGTTTTAAATGCTGTATTGGGTTGCAAGACTTGGGACGAGGCAAAGTGGACAAGCGAAAGCTCTTGCGTTTCACTGAAACAATTACTGCGATAGGAGGATTAAATGAGCATGGTCATACCGCCAAACCATAGACAGGGCGAATTAGGTGTTATTAGCCCATTGGAATTAGACAAAGTTCAATGCAGAGATATTATAGAACTTCACAAAGACCCACAAAATGTTCACAAAACAGCAAGGATAAACGCTGAAAATTCAAATGTTGTGGATTTAAAAACAAGAGATACAGATGTTTGGGTTATCCATGAAGACCATAATTGGGTTGATGCTTTAATCTGTACTGCCGCTTTGACAGCTAATCAAACATTTGAATTGAACATAAGCGGGTTAATGGAACGCCCTCAATTACTTCGATATAAAGCACCATCCAACGGATATGATTGGCATATGGATATTGGGAGAGGTGATGCCTCAACCAGAAAAATAAGCATATCAATATTGCTAAACGATGATTATGAGGGCGGCGAACTAGGATTCTTCATAACAGGTGACCAATCAATTAAGCCTGACACTGGACAAGCCATAGCCTTCCCATCGTTTTTGCCTCATAGGGTTACACCTTTAACCAAAGGCATCAGGTGGTCATTGGTATGCTGGATTACAGGTGAACCATTTAGATAGAGTTCTGTTGCTTTACAGATAAGGGATGTTCTTTTTCAACCATAAGCCCCGCAAGGGTAACAAGCCTATCCTTTTCACGCATACCCTTTTCTGTGACGTTTAAAGCCCCGCCAGCCTCATTAACGAACCCTTCGCTTATCAACACACCTAAAATGAAGTCATACGGCTCTCTGCCGCTTAAAACGGCGATAAGGCCACCAAGCCTAACATTCTGCACATTAGATAACCCTGTGCGGCTTTTCTTCCCAGACATTACTTTTTGAATCCCTTGAGGCCGCGTATTCCAAATGAAGCACCTATACTCGCGTACATAGCCCACTGGAACCATTCTGGTGTGCGAGATAAGGCGGCGAACCCATCCTCAACATATTGCTGGGTGAACGGAATAAAGCACATGGCAATTATGACAATAAAGAGAATAGTCCAAGCTTCGTCTTTCCATGAGTTGTCTGATGATTGAGCCATAATCTTTTCCCAGCCAGCCTCATGCGTAGCCATCGTGACCATAACCTGTGATTCCGCTTCAGCCCTTGCCTTGGCTACTGCGCCTTTGGCTTTGGTTTGCTCAACCTTAGATTCCATCCATGACCCAGCTAAATTAGCAATTGGACCTATAAGAGCCTGTAGCATCACTTCATCTCCATCATTGTTTCCATTTTTGTAATGCGTAGTTCAAGCTCTCGCACCCTTTGAATGTTTGCTTCAACTGCCGTAGGCGGCTTCCAGTTATCTATCCAGTCATCGTTTTCTTGGATTTCTTCCCAGTGCATCTC
>JGI24006J15134_10000313_pt1 | contig 31380 bp, 39 predicted proteins | sample LinPmetageLP53_FD_15134 | JGI IMG/M metagenome (IMG submission 15134)
AAGGAGTATAAAAAACCGGAACATTATATGAAGGAAGTATGAACATGGTTTCGTATAGTAATTTTATTGAAATACTTGAAAAACATGAAACAAAATTACGGGAAATGTCTAAAAGTGAAGTATTTGGTGATTCACAATTCTCACCAATATATCCCATTGTAGCCTACGATTCCCGTTTTATGAATGAGCCGATGATTGTTGGATTGATTATTGTCAGTCATAGTTTTTTTACATTAAAGGGTGAATATCCTATTGGGCCGATGGGTGTTTTTCATGATGTTTGTGGTTTTGGAGAATTACCGAAGTGTATATTAGAGTTTATCACTTATGTAACCACTATGGAAGAGGGAAATTGGACATCTATATCGGAAATGCTATTATACCATAATAGGGCAGTAGTTGTTGATGAAATATTATTTGAAAGATGTGAAAAAAATGGGTGGTGTCTCACAATCTATGAGTCTCTTTGTAGGAAGGTTGATGGACACCAATATTGGGCTAATGAGCCAATAATAGATTAAGGATTAAATACCTGTTCCGTTAATAGTGATATGGTGGTATTACTTTGAGTAGAAAAAATATATGGAAAGAGCCGATTTACGAAGAAATGAAAAACAGGGCTATTCTATCATCGGAGATACCTACATTACTACAAGGTAGGTATAGGAACATTCCTTCATCAGTGAAAATTTCTGCGGTTCTTAAAAGAGATATGCGTTTTGTTAAAATTGGAATGCAACATTGTTTCGGATTAGCCAATTCTAAAAGTCATAGGGTAATTGTGTTTGGTCGTGCAGATACTACTTATGAACAAGACTCACCATATAGAGCAATCCGTTAGTTTAATAAAGGTGTGTTATTTATTTACATCCTGTAAGGGTGAAACACTATGGGTAGTAAAAAGAAAGAAGAATTGATTATTAAAGTTGGGGCCAAACTAACTAAAAGGAAATTAACTGATTATCATAATAATCCGGAATATCGGTGGTGGGATTCAAACGACAAAGTTTGGATAATCAAAAAGTTATCCGATAAATTACCGAAATCTGTAATTGTGGATGAAATTAGAATTAAAGATAATAATACAAAAGTGATTATAGCCAAAGGGGACGATACTAAAGTATTGTGGATTGAAATAGACTCAAATAAAACTAAAACGGTTTCAAGACCTATGGTAGTGCCTTTAACTATGGATAAGGAGAGCATATAAATAGTTGTTCTATGCAACAAAGTAATGGTGGTGTTAAAGAATGTCTAAAATTAAAATTGAATTAGTGGAAGAATGTCCGGATTGTGGATGCAAAGTATTAGAAACAGGTCAAGATGGCTTTGTTGCCTGTCGTGATTGTGGTTTAGTTGTCGAGGCCGATATTATAGATTATGGCCCCGAATGGCGCAATTTTGAAGATGGGTCAGGTAAAAACCAAGAAAGAGGTGGCCCTGCCAAAGATATTTTCCAACATGACTATGGAATAACTACGGAAATGACTCCGGGAAGGAAAGATGGCGCAGGTGGACAAGTAAGAAATACTTCAAAATGGGGTAAATTACGAAGGCTTGATAATCGTGGCCGTATTCGTAATGCTACGGAGAGAAATCTCGTTACGGCGTTACTTGAATTAAAGCGTATCGCTACACAAATGGCGTTGCCTAAATCACTATCGCAAGATGCGGCGTTTATTTACCGTAAGGCCGTGGAAAAGAAATTGATTCGTGGCCGTTCTATTGAAGGTGTAGTTGCGGCTTCATTATATGCGGCTTGCAGAATGCACAATAATCCACGAACACTTGATGATGTGGGAAAATTCTCTCGCACAGGAAGGAAGGAAATAGGTCGCACTTATCGTTTTTTGAGAAAGGAATTACAATTGACAATAGGTTTGGCTTCACCGAATGAGTATATCCCTCGTTTTTGCACTCAATTACAAGTGCCTATGAATGTTCAATTAATGGCATTTGAAGTTTTACAATTAGCCGGTGAGGACGCTATGATTAGTCGTGGCCCTACGGGAATTGCGGCGGCATCAATTTATCTTGCCGGAATGATTAAGGATTGCACAAGGACTCAAAGAGAGGTAGCGGCAGTTGCAGGTGTTACCGAAGTGACTATACGCAATCGTTTCAAGGAATTATGTGCCATATTAAGGCTTGACCCCACGAATCCAAAGAATAAACTTTGATATACTAAGGGTGACAATTTAGCATCATGTGGGAGTTATTCTTATTTGGTTTCTCGTTGATTTGGTTATTTATTTTATTTTACAAAGTTGTAAGTGAGTTTAATAGGTTACAAACTGATAATAAATCATTAAGTGAGAAAGAGTTAATGATTACACAACTCCAAACGGAATTAGACAGTATTCAAGAAGAGGCCAAACACCAAAAAGGTCGGGCCGCTTCTGCTCATACTACTAAAGGACAGATTTTGGAAAAGTGGTGTCCCTTCCTTGAGCATCCTGATATTGAAGAACATTGGGAAGTAAAGAATTGGCAATTTATGGGTCAGCCTATTGACTACATCATTTTTGATTGGCGAGAGAATAAGGAAATCAATCTTGCTGATGGGAAAATTATTATGCTTGATGTGAAATCGGGCAAGAGCCAATTGACTAAGAAGCAAAGAAGGATTCGGGATTTGATACAGGAGGGTAGGGTTGAATGGAAGACGATAAGGTTGGAGTGAGTTATACTCCTGTGGATGGCCCATGCCGCCGTCAATGTGATGTGGACAAGGAAACGCTTGTCTGTAAGTCATGTGGATTATCTTACAAAGTGGTGAATTAGAGTAGGTGTATTGTCATTAGGTGGAAGAAAATAAAAGCGGCATGGAAAACATTACATTTAGATATGCGAGTGATACCATTTATTCATTTGAAATTAAGAGGGAAAAAGAAGGCATATGCTAAGAAACATTTAACTGATGTTTGCACCCATTGTCCTAAATCCCGTAAATTAACAAGGGATGTAAATGGTGATGGCACTTGTTGGTGGTTTGAAAATTGGAATAATGAGAATTATGACATACCGGCTGACTTTGGTTTGATGAATTGGTTACGATTTTACACAGGTTCGGAAACTAAATTAGATGAGTATGTAACCGATGATGAGGAATAAATAATATGGACATTTATATAGGTGTTTGGATAATAAAATATCATGGTCGGAATCAAAGTAGTAGCGGAAAAGGGAATTAATTATAGCGTTTGGCAAAGTAAGGACAAGAACAAGCATCGTGTTTATTTCAAAACTGATGGAAATGATGAAGTAGGAAACTACGATATTAAAGAAAATAAGTTTTTCGCAGGGCGAGGTTATGATGGAAAGCCGTGGAATATCGTAAATCAAGATGATAGTCCACAAGCATTAATAATCATTGGCGAGGATAAGAAAATCTTCGTTGGACCTGCAAAGGCTAATTCAACTACACCCACTAATATGAATACACAACAAAGAATTACTCTTGGAATGTGTATCAACAATGCAACTACTGTAATTGTTAGTCGTGGAACATCGAAAGATTCAAACACGATTGTTAATGAAATATATGATTTAGCAGACGAATTATTCGTAGAATATAATTCTCGCTACAATTGAGGGTTATATTTGACCGCTATACTATATTGGATTAGCGATAATCAACCCTTCGCTAACATAAAGATGGATAATAAAGGATTGTATATTTGGGAATGGTTAATTGACGACCCGAAAGGGGTAATGGACAGATTCTTCAAAACCATATTTTTCTGCACCAAATGTGGTGAGCGTGAAACTGATGCAATAGTGGCGGTTTCTGCGGATAAAACAAAGTATTCAATTTCCCAATTGGTAAATCTATTTTTCAATTGCCATATTATACTGCGTAAAATGAATCAAGTTTAATTTTAACGGGGTTTTATACGCACTAATGAGGTAAAATAATCCTATTGCAGATTCAATTTTTAATGAGGTCATTTATGCTTACGGAGTAAGTCGTAACCATTGGAAGGACAACCACAATCCTTAAATACGGGAAGCCCTGCATTATGAATACATGGGGCAATCAGAAGCAACGATTTTTGACGCATCAACCCTTGATTTATTTAATCAATACGGTGTCGGGGTAATATCCGAAAACTTTATTAAGGTGTCGTCATACATAGGTATTGGAGATGAATAAAATGAGCGATAAACTAAGTTTAGATTTGGATAAATTGACCGGAAGGAAGAAGATATGTGCGGTAACTCCTAAGAGGGGTAGGCTAATTGTCAGTTATATGGCTGATGGTGTTGTTAGAAAGGAAAGCGAAATCGCTGACCATTTGCGAGATACATGGGGTCGTGATACACTCAATAGGGGCCGCATTACATATTTCTGCCGTTGCATTAAAGATGTAAATGGTAAGTCTATGTTTGAAGTTACCGGCAAACGCCCAAGAGATATTCGTTTTATTCTTTGGGATGAGCGTTGAGTGGTGCTTCAAGCAAAAATTGGACCCTTGCTTTAGGTGGTTCACTAAGAATACCATCCTTTATCATTAGAGCAAAGTTTTCATTGACTAAATTATCAATACTTTCCATCGCATTTTGTAGTGCATCGAATTCTCCAAACCATGCAAACTCGTAAGTTACTATATTTTCCCCTTTAGGCATTTGAAAGACTTGTCTTTTTAATGTATCTTCACAATTAAAAGATGTGGTGATTTTTTTAAGGAGTATATTGGTAGGGCATGAATCACCCAATTCAAAATCCGGGGAGAAAAACATCATGTGGAATCCATCGGGAGGCGAACCTTCCTCTTTCATCTGTCTCAATGCTTCTTCTAATCCTATTGCCGCTTGTGGGGTTGTATCTTCTTCACTCATTTTCTTGCACTTCCTTCCAATTTTTACATACATCTAACATGGCTTGGAATGTTGATTCCATGCCTTTAATTTCAACAACCTGTTCTTGTGTTTCAACATTTCCTTCGGGGAAATGGAATCGAGATTTCTGTATATAATATCCATTTTTGATAATGGATGCTACTAATGCTCTCGCTTGATTGGCAGATTGTGAATTATCCAAAGCGATTTTACTTTGTTCCACACCAAATTGCATTAGTGTTTCAGTATGAGATTGAATTAACACAGCATATTGTTGTGGGTCATTTAACAGGAGATTTTTCATCTCATTTTCTGTTTTACCTAATATTTCAGCCAATCTTTGTAATAGGCAATCCGTAGTCAATACAGATAATCTCAAAGGCGGGATTAAAATTGTAAAATAGCAGAGGAATAGTGAATCCACATCTTCCTTTCCACTCATTTCTACATCTGCAATCAAAACAACTTCGGTTTTTTTATTGAATCCCATTTTTACTGACTTAACTTGTTTCATTATACACACTCTCCACATTGATAAAATTTGCCTTCCTTTCCAATATCAAATTCTTTATTACAGGTTTTACATATTCTTAACTGCCATCTAAATAACAAAATAGGTATAGTCCACGCCTTTTCTTCGCTTTTCCACGCATTATCATTTAGAATTAATGACCCGTTATGGGTATAATTATCCATGATTAATGGGAACACATATACAATTTATGGGGGATAGTAGTTAATACTTTACCCTTATATAGTCGTTTAGATAATATGTTATTATGTCCCATTATCCTCCGAAAGAGTTAGTGCCGAATTATTCTGATGTATTACATTTTCTCGGCGATTATTATGCTTGCGGTGAATTAGGAGTAATTTTTGAAGAGAAAGGATTCCCTAATGGGTTAGTAAAAGTAATTAATCAAGACGCCGAAGATGATGAAAACTTAGTGAATATGTATCAATCTGAATTTTTTGAAATGGTATGGCAAAAAAAGAAGTTTAGAGGGTTGCCAAAATTAAATTATTTTTGGGAAGGTGAGTGTGAAAATGTTGTGAAGAATCATTTAACACATACAATCCTTAAATCAAAATCTCAAGCAGAAGTTAATATTCTTGGCTTGAGTGAGGGTGATTTGATGAGTATATGGATTATGGAAAGGTTGGATAAAATAGGAACAGACCATTCTAAACCATTATCTTATACCGTTGAAGGAGTTGCAGAAGCGGCAGTAAGTATTTGGGAAGATTATGGAGTAATAGTTGAAGATTTACACGAAGGTAATTATGGACAAAGGGCTGATGGAACATTCGTTATATTTGACCCAATGCCATTGGATGATTTTTCCTCACAAACTGCAAAGTTGGTTTTGGAAGATGCTTCAAGAGATGAACAAAAACAATGGTTCATTAATAATAATATTTGGGTCAGAGATGTAAATGGTAATCCCATTAAAGGAAAAAATGTATAACTATTATATACTTGTTCAAATAACTTATGTATGGTGATTGGCTGATGGCCTCAAAAAACGATAATAATAATGATGATGAAAAGATTGCGATAGACCCACTTGAATCTGCGATAGTTGCCCTGCGACACGGACATTACCGAGAATCGCTTGGTGGCGTTAATCCAACAGGTGCTTCGGCAGAAATGATTAATGAACGGGGCGAAAAGGTGCTTGTTGGAAAGTGCCTTCGTCAAGTTTGGTATTCTAAGAAAAAAATCCCACGCACCAACACATCAACCGATAATAATCAATTTGTATTTATGATGGGACATATGGGTGAGGCGGGATTACATGAAGCATGGACGAATGCCGGTATTCTCCTTGAATCAAATGCAAAAATGGTTCATAACTTTGCTAAGAATCCCGATAAAGATGATGAAATCCGATTAAGTGGAGAAGTTGATGCTATCCTTAGATGGAGTGAATGGAAAACCGGAGAGGATGGGGTTCCACGCATCCATATTGACCCTACTAAAGCCATAGGAATTGAAGTAAAGACCAAATACGGACACTTCGGGAAGGCTCAAATAATGGGCAATAGAAACTCAACCTACGAATTAGGATTTCCTCAAATTGAACATTTAATGCAAACTGCACTCTATCTTGCGGCAAGAAAAAGATTTGAAGATTACCACAATGTTGAGATTCCATACTTTGTCATTTGTTATATTCTCCGAGATAATGGCATACATAAGTCATTTAGAGTTGAATTAAGTGATGGTTATGATGGCCGTATTATCGTTAAAGATATGAATGGTAAAGAATTAAAGCCGAAGATGGAAAAGGCTCTTGAGTGGAATGTTACACCACAACAAATGGAATTAACCCTTGATATGATGCGTGAGCGATATTATCAACAACTTGAAAACTTAAAATCAGATACACCACCACCAAGAGAATATGACCTCCGCTATTCCGATGAAAAAGCAGAAAGATTATTTAATGCAGGTGATTTATCTAAGACTAAAAAAGCCAACCATGAAAAGAATCCATTAGATAATATAGGAGATTGGAATTGTTCATATTGTGATTGGAAAGATGTTTGTTATCCTCAAGGGATTTTTACTAAAGATGTTGAAGATGGGAAATTAACTCTTGATGAAGCATTAGTGAAATATGGAATAGGTCAAGATTGATTCCTAACGGCACATTGTCCGAAGTCGTATTTAGGTGGTTCACTTTGCGTAAATTATTATATCATACTCTTTTGGGAAAAGAATAAGATACTCATTCCCATCATCGTCTGTGCGAATAAATGCTTTATCTCTATTTAGCCTTCCATCATTGAAGGTGTATGTTTGGTGAGTTTCATGGTTAAAATTGATATAGTAGGGCGTTCTGCTTTCAATAGTAATATAGAATTCATCCACACCTTTAATTTGTTCGTATCTATCATCTTGAATATTATATCTGTCCCCAATTTGAAATTTCTTCATAGTCATAGGTGGGGATGCCCCTATATTAAGTTTGCTCTCATTCAATGATTGATTAGTTTCAGCCATCAAGTTTTGAGTATATGGATAAACATAACTTGCTACTACTGTAATATCATCCATTTTACCACCGAGCCATTGTTTTGCATTTTGTTTGGTGATATTGACCGATTTATCTTCATACGCCCTTTGAGCAAAAGGTGTCCAAATATCCTTTCTTTTTGCTTCCTCATGTGCTTGCTTTGCTAAAATTGAAGATAATCTTTTTGGCCCGTCTTGAGAATTAGCATTAACTAAATCCAATATGTCTTTATCCCACATATTATCAAATATGCCATCACTACCAAAAATAATTATATCTCCTTCCTTTAACATTATTTCGTAGGTTTCGCCATGATGGGGGCGGTCTTGTCCATGTGGATAATACTTACCATCCCTACCTTCCACCTTCCCTAATTGAAAGGGGAAATTAAATCCATGCTGTTGTTCTTCTGTCTTAAATATAATTTTTTCATCCCTTATTATCATAAATCCGGAATCTCCAATATTGAGTGCTTCAAACTTACCCTTAGTATTCATTATTCCAATTACTGCTGTGCATGAACCAATTTGTTCAACTTGTTTGAATGATGTATTTAGGGCGATTAAAGGATTAGTTTCACCTGCAAGTATATCATCTAAAGCGAAAGCCATTAAATCATCGGCAAAATCTTTAGGATTAATCCCTTGATTAGCCCACCCACCTACACCATCAGCAACCCCTACGGCAGATGTTTGTGGTAATGAAATAAAATAAGCATCCTCTCCGCCCCTGTGTGCCTTTTCAGGATGTGGTATATTGGCCCCATATGAATAGAGAGATAGATTACTCATATATAAACATAGGTTGCACTTCTATTTAATAGTGGCTAAGGTTAAATAAGGTGTCGGATAATAAATATATTCATGGGGTTTGTAACAATTAGAGTTTCAGGAAAGACCTTCAATCATCGAAGGGATTTAATGGATTCGCATGGTTTAGAATATGATTTCCGTAAAAAGGACTTCAAAGGGGCATTCCCTTTAGAAAGTCAAAGAGTAGGAAAACTAAAACAATTTTGTGTATCTAAGAAATTAGTTTTGGAAATTGACGGAGAAACAGTAGTTGAGCAAGTCAATTATAAAAAACCAAAACAATTACCTATTATAAACGAGAATGACATATCAACATTGGATGAGTTTAATTTGAAACAATGGTTGCCTATTTTAGAACAAACCGCCGATGAATCACAAATAGGGAAATTGGGTGAACGGGTTTGGTCGGGGCTAAAAGATAATCTTAATTTCAAGGAAGTGGAAATTGAAAAAGACGATACATTCACTAATGGTTGGGATGAATTATCTACCAATACTCAATTTCACCCATTAAGGAATATCCAAAAACAGGTTTTAGATGAGATTATTACTGCGATTGATGAGGGCTACCAAAATATAGTTGTCGAATGCCCTACGGGTAGTGGTAAATCAGCAATTGCAAAAACAATCGCTCAAACATATTCAGCCCCAAGTTATATTATTACTCACCTTAAAGGACTCCAAGCACAATATCTAAAAGAAATGCCTTATATGAAATCTATTATGGGGCGTGGCAATTATGATTGTATGCTTGATGTCGAGGGGGGATTAGAAAATATTGGTGAGGCACAAAAGGCTTTAGAAAATGTCAGTAATAAATCTCCCGGCACTTGTTCTGCGGCTTTAGCCCCTTGTAAGTTTGCTAAAGGTTTCAAATGCACTATGAAAAATCCGGTATCGCCTGATGGTGAATGGGATTTTAGTGTTGATGATACTAAACTTTGTGATTATTTCGGTTCATTAACTAAAGCCCAAAATGCGTTATACTTTGTAGGGAATACTGCATATATGATGGCTATGAATCGTTCCGGTAAAATGATAAAAGAAAGACCATTTTTAATTGTTGATGAAGCGCACCAATTAGCCAATAATATGATGAGTTTTTATTCCCTTTCATTAAGTCAAAGAGTTTTGGAAAAATTGTTTAAGACACCGACGGCAACTGATGTTAAAAACCAAAGAGATGAAACAAAAAGAAATCGGATGCAATCTCAAAGAGAAATTATCCTAAAGGTTTTCGACCCTGCATCCAAAAATGTAACTTTTGGAATACCTAAAATATCATCTGTTAGATTGACTACAACTCCGGAAGAGAGAAAAGCCGGATTACAAGTCCTTGGGCGTTATTTGATGACATTACACGCCGAGATTAAAAGAAGAATGAAAATCAAAGATACACATATGAAATATGATAAAAGTGAATTATCATTTGCATCCAATACGGCTATGCGAATTATGTCGTTATTAGAATCAATCGCAACAGATTGGGAAAATTGGGTTTGGCAGGTGGATGATAGTGTTGAGTATTCAGGGTGGGTATCATTCAAACCATTAAATGTAGCGGATTATGCCGAAGATATACTCTTAAATACAGGTCAAAGGAGAGTATTCTTATCAGGAACCATTTTAGATTATGACATCTTTGGAAGAGAATTAGGACTTAAAAAAGACTCAACCTGTTTTATCAAAGTAAATTATTCTCCTTTTGAAGAAATTAATAGACCAATTTACACCAAACTTCATGGGGGTAAATTATCAAGGAAAGATATGGGAGAGGAATCTTTCAAAAAAACTGCGGAGACTATTGCGAAAATCGCCAATAAATATCCCGATAAAAAGGGATTGATTTTACCATTTACAGATACTATTGAAAAGGGAGTTGTTGAAGCCCTACAAAATAACCATCCATTAGTTTATGCAAGAATAAGACAACATAATAAAAATCCAAGAGAGCGTGATGCCGTCTTTAGAGAGTTTGAGGCTGAAAAAAATAATGATATACTAATATCAACTTATGCTAATCAAGGTTTTGATGGTAAAATGATTGCATTCACTGTAATTCCTAAAGTGCCATTCGGCCCCCTTGGTGATATTCAAGTTAAAACTAAAGCAGAAAATGACCCTAAGTGGTATCAGTTAATGACGGCAATTGAGTTGGCTCAAATGTGTGGACGAAGTGTAAGGCATGAAAAAGATAAGGGAGACACATATATTATTGACCCTTCATTTTGGTTTCACTTTGAAAGGGGATTCAATAGTCCATTGGCTAAACTATTGCCACCGTATGTAACATTATCAATTTTACACAACAGGTATAAAGGAGATTGATTAAAATGAAAATAGCAATATGTGGACAAATGGCAAGTGGAAAAACAACATTGGCTAATAGGTTATGTAAGGAACAAAATTACACAAAATTGTCATTGGCCGGAATGGTTAAAGAGGTAGCATACACTTTATTCAATATGAAACCGGATAATAAAGATAGGAAATTACTACAACAAATTGGAATGAAGATGAGGGAAATTAGGTCGATGGTTTGGATAGATTATGTCATTGAAGAATCGAAAGGCTACGAATTGGTTGTTGTTGATGATGTTAGATTCGTTAATGAAGCAAAACAATTCAAAGAAAATGGTTGGAAATTAGTTAAATTAGAAATAACTGATGAAATCCAAAAAAGCAGATTACAAAATACTTATGAAGATTGGGAATCACATTGGAACAATAGAAGTGACCCATCAGAAGCAGAAGTGGAAAAAATACCGATTGAATGGTTTGATTTAGTAATTTCGCCAAATGACGGGGATGTTTTTGAAAAGATTTATTCATTATCTTCTGCTTGATGCCATTCATTATCGTAATCCTGTGGACTTTTTAACTTTCTCCTATATTCTTCAAGTCTATCACCATAACCGGCCTTGAATAAGTAATAAAGATTTCTCAATTGAACATTTTCATCAATTCTCCATTCGTCCTTGATAGGCCAAGGCGAAACACCGGGGTCAAACCAAACAACTTCATCCGTTCCTTTTCTAAATCCCCAATTACCGGCATTTTCAGTATCACGAACCACATAATTGTGTTTTCTTAACCACTTATTTAATGCAACCACTTGTTTTTTGCCCTTCGCTACATCACCTTTTTCTTTATCATACCCCCCGGCCCTTACTACTCTCTCCATAATCCACAATCCAATACGGGTTCCCGGTTTAGTTGCAACCTTGAAGTCATCAGGGATGACCTTTCGGCGAGCGTGGAAATTGTTTTCGATTGTTCTAAATTTACTTGTTGACCAATTATAAAACTCATAAGACCGTCTTATTTCATCCATCATACTTTGTTGCATTTCACCGGATGAAAAGGCATAAACTTTGGGTAAATGAGGCGTTATTTCTTCACCTTTCTTTTGCATATCATATAACTGCGAAAACAATATTGCTTGAAACTCGTTTAGAGCAATACCACCTACCCACGGCGTTTTTCCGTATGCTACATTTTGTTGTGCATTAAAATCACTTATTGTTGGAGGATTAAGATATTCATAATCAACTAATCGGCATACTTTAATTACCTTATTAGGTTCACCTACAACATCAAAAGCAAATCCACAAGCACCTGCGGCTATGAAGTTTCCAATTAGTCTATTTTCAGGAGGATATGATTCATTAGGTCGAGACACATCTTAATCCCCCTTCCAATTATGTTTGGTTTCAAAATCAGAACCAAAACCATCAATAGTAATTCCTGTTGATTTCTTGAATACACCCGAATTAATTAAGGCTAATACGCCTATTATTCCAAGTAAAGCAATTCCGAATCCACTATTGCGCCCGATAAAATCACTCTTTAGAGTTTCTGCGGCATCAACATCTCTTCCACCTTTAGGCCCTTCAATATCAATAATACCCATATATCCCATTTCCCCTAATGCCTCTTGGAAAGCAAACCAATCAACACCGGCTTCATTTTTAAGCGAGCCATCGGAGGCGTTAGAATTATAACCATTTGATTCATCAATTGCCATGACCTGTTCTTCCGTCATATTCGGGTGAGCATTCATCATGGCCTGAACAACAACTTGTCTATTTGGGAAAACAAGGATTCTGCACCTATTATGAATGACATTATTTTGCTGATGAGGATAAACCACATACTGCACAACATATTCATCGTTATCACGACTGTTTATAAATTCTTTAAGAATATCTGTTGAGGAAAAATATTGTCTGCCTGTATAGATTTTACCATCTTTCAAAGGATGACCATGAATAGTCCATTTTCTTTGTGATGCGGAATATCCGTTTTTCTGCGAATCCTCTTTCTGTTTGGCGTCGGGCGAAACTTCAATCCTTGACTCATCACCATACGACGATTCTCCCAATTCATAAACTCCATTAACATCATAAACATAACTCATCCATTCACGATTAAGGTGCGTTTGGTCAGAATACTTTTTCATTTCCTCAACAGCATCTTGGGAAAACTTATCCCATTCCTGTCGCCAAACCTTTTCTACCATACATTACTTTTAACGGTATTGCTATATAAAACCACTTAATAGGAAACTTTATTATCACTTATCACAAACATACGCATTTTATTTAGTAAATTAGTAATCTGCGAATCACCATTAACAATAGTAAATGAAGTCGCAGTTTCATCTTTTGTATTTCCACCAAGTAAATTAACTAATTTAACCGCACCTTCAATAGTCCTATCAACAACTATTTCACTTCCACTATCATAAACTCCTGAGAAAAACTTAGTAACTTCAAGCCAATTAGGTCCGATTTTATCAGTTGGCACAAACAAGCGTATTTGGCCGGTTTCCCAATTGACATATCGCTGACCCTTTCTCTTATCACGACCATAATTACTCGTATAAACGCCTTCTCTTCCGGATTTATCTAAATCTTGCGGTGTTGGGGACTCTTCATCCGTTTCTTCACCATCTTCTTCAAGTGAATCTAACACACCTTGTTTGAATTCTTCATAATCTTCTTCATCTAAGTCCTCTTCCTCTTCAAACATTTCCTTAATCATTTCTTCCAATTCTTCTGCGGCATCGGCGGCTTCTTGGGCTTCATCTGCGGCATCTTGCGCCTGTTCAGCCATTTCTCCGGCTTCTTCATCTCCAACTTGTTCAGCAATTTCATTAGCCTCATCTGCGGCCTCTTGTGATTTATCGGCGGCTTCTTGGGCCTCATCAGCATTGGCGTTTTTTGCCGCTTCTGTTGCTTCATCTCTGCCATCTTCGGCATCTTGAACGGCTTGCTCAAGCGGGTCTAAGCCTTCATCGGAATCTTCATCTCCGTCACCACTTTCGGAACCATCATCTTCTCCGTCACCATCCCCTTGCTCTTGACCGCCATTACCATTACCCTGTTCACCGGATTCGCCTTCTCCTTCTCCTTCTCCGGGTTCACCCATTTCATCAGGTCTTAGACCTTCTCCACCTGCTTCCGGTTCACCCATATCGTCCGGCATTAAATCGGGGAAACCACCTGTGGTTGGCTCATCACCCTTGATTTTATCCATCAATTCTTGCATTTTACTTTTTTTATCCTCATCTAATTCCTTCGTCTTTCGCTTTCCATCTTCATAAGGTTCCTTTTCTTCAGGCGGAGGTGATACAGGAGTAGGTGGTTCTTTAGGGGGTTTGCTTGGAGGTGGACCCGGTTGTGGTTTACCGCCACCGCCGCCACCGCCTCGACCACCGGGAAGTGATTCGTTATCTTCATCATTTGCATCCCCTGTGGTTGCTTGTGTGCCATTAGCATCAGCCTGTGTCTGTTTATATGAGATAGTTAATATAGTATGTTCATCCATAGATAAGTTAATGTATGGGAAATCAACTAATGCTTCCTCCCACCATTTATTATTACTTGGCGAACCAAATGATTTAAGAACGGTATCTTTAATTTGTAAATCAACAACAGGTATGTTATACACATTGTCGTCAACCATTAACCGATATATTGCCTCAAGCGTGGAGTGTATTTTTTTACCATCAACTGAAACTGATACTACCTTTACAAATCCATTTGGCCTACTTTTAGCCCCCATTACGACGCCCGTATCTGTATTTAACCAAAGAGGAAGTATAGCCATGTCTATTAATTCATCGCTCGGCTATATAAATCTATGTATTAAAAAACGCTATACTCATGTGCGTGATTATTATTATGGTATCATACATAGGTATCTAAGAGGGGAAATGGGTAAAAAGATTAACCTTTATATAGGCGGTCAAACAAAGTAAGATTATCCCACAACAAACGGGCTGAAAAAAAAGAGATGATTGAAATGAGTGATAAAAATAGTGAAATTGAATCCTTCCTTTCGGAAGTAGCAGAAAATACCCCAACAGGCAAGGCCACCGCTTTCCCAAGCCGTGACCGTCTAAAGGCAGACTTTGGAACACTTTATGAAGGCTACATCGTTGAGTCTTATAAGGGTGGAATTACCGGAGAATACGGAGAATCAACCGTAGTTAATATGATTGATACTAACAATGATGGTCGTAGAGTTAGTCTATGGCTTGGTGGATATGAGCAAAGCCACTTCTCTCAATTCGTTGAGAATTGTGTAGCGAATGGTCAAAACCTACCGCTTCAAATTACTTTCCTTCGCCACAAGGTTGATTCAGCCAAGAGTGATAGACAATACAACAAAATCTCCCTGCGCCTTGATGGTCATGGTGATGATGTTCTTATCCCTGCTGTGCCGGAAGACCAATTGCCGGAATGAGTTTGATAACTCACACATATCCGAGTCCTTCTTTGCGGTAGCCTTGTGTTGCTAATGAGATTGATAAACCCCCCGTCTGCGGGAGGGTGGTGAAAGCCTTGATGGAAGTGAAGAATCATCATGTGTGGAAGCCACTCCCCCGTAGGCCACCGTTAAGGGGATTCAGTAAAATACTGAACCAATGAGTCGTTAGATTATGTGGATAAGGGGTATATTAAATTAGGATTCGGCAGGTGTTATATATGCTGTCGGAGAATGATTGAATATGCTTCCCAAATCTATTATAAAATACATTCAGGATGCTGTTAAGAAAACTCCCTTGAAAAAGGTTGAAGCAAGTGTTTTACCGATTATCAATACATTGGTTTCCGGAAAATATGCTACCGGAACAGGTGTTTGCACAAAGCGTGAAATCAAAGGTGTTTCAACAAAGGATGCCGGAACAGATAAAACTTTAATAAACTTCGGCATATCTGATGGTGAAAATGTTGTATCTTGTGTAGCCCATAATTGTAATTCGGATTATTTGGCCGGAAAACTCACTAATTCTAAATTAGAAGCAGTTGATGTTTTGGTTAGAGAATCTATTTCTAATGGTAATTCATTACTTGTATCGGGTTGTTTTGCTAATTTTAATAGGGCAAGAGTATTCGTTGTTGATAAGGTTGAAAAGACCGATGATACCCATAAATCACAATTAAGTAAGAAACAAGTTGATGATTTCGTTGCCCTTTGTAAAAAGGAGAGTATGAACCCTATTGATGTATTGCTTGATGATGATACTCTATGGGCTGAGTTTTATGCTGATGAAGAGTTGAAACTTGCAATACTCTTATTCTGTTTATCACCGTTTGATAAGGGAGATATGATACACATTGGTATTATCACCAATCCCGGCGAAGGTAAAAACCACTTGGTTGATAGAGTAATAGACCCATTTGTTCGTTGTCGTATGGCCGGGACAGGTAAATTAACTACATTTGCCGCTATGTTCGGGGCTATGTCCTCAGATGATTTATCTTCAATTGAATTGGGATTATTGCCTAAAATGAATCACGACAGAATTGTATTTTCCGAGTTTCAAACACTTAATGAAGAGGTTTATGGAGAATTATTGAATGTAATGTCTGATGGACATTATACTATTCAAAAGGGTAAATTAGATGTTACTCGCCATGCAAATCTAAATATGGCATTCTTTGGTAATCCGCCTAAACATTATGATGAAAATGAACATACGAAGAGTGAAATGCTTGAAGCATTTGGAAAATACACTTATCAAATTATTAGTCGTTTAACATTGATTTTTGCTAAACCCTCATTAAACAATGATGCTGATGCACCGATTAAAATTAAGCGTAAAATCCGTCAAAGTATGGATAAAGAGTTTAGTAGTAATGGAAGTCAAAGTGAATTAGATGATTGTCGATTATTTTTGAGGGAATATATGAAATATGTTTCTAAATTATTGCCCAAAGTTGGGACTATTGAGCCAATACTTGAGGCCGCCTTCGCCACCATAGAAACAACGCCTCAATTCAAAGAGGCATTTGCTATGAGAGGACCAACAGATTATCGTAAATGGCAAGAGTTTATCAATCTTGTAAGAGGATTCGCCCGCTTGAATGGCAGGGATTATGTTGAAGATAATGATTTGATGGCCGCTATGGATATATTTCAAAAATCATTAATTACTATGACTGAAACATTTGCTCTCAAAGCACTAAATAAAGGTGTGGATTATAAACAAATGGGGTTGCATAAGAAGATTCTTGAAAAGTTTGATGATGGTAACGGTCATGGAAGTGGGAGTATAATTGAAATAACCAAATACGCTAAATCGTTAAAATTATCAACTCAATGGAATACATTACAAAAAATAACCCTTGATGATGGTTCAAAATTAATTGAAACCATAGGTGATACATTATTCATAAAAAATGTTGAATGGGACACTTTCTTGGAGGGAAGCAAATGATTCAAGAAGATAATACATGGGCTTTTTTGAGAGGATATTACTATCCAAAATTTGTAATCATCCTTAAATCGTTAGCATGGGATGAGAGATATTTTTGGTTGAGAAACATTTACAATGATGCAAACCCTGATTCCTTATGGGAAGAACGAAGTGACGACCCAATTAAAGACATGATGGAATATCTTTCTCGGAAAGATTATTTTCACTTCTTTTGTATGGGTGTAACGGTAAATGAGGACGGCTCATATAAAATCCATCGTGTAGTATCAAATTGTGTTTATCGTTTTCTAAAGGACTAATTTATATATGTGTAAGGAGAATGAAGTATTATGGCATGGAAACCTAATCCGATTATTGAGAATCGTGTGCTTCTTGCTATTGATTTAATGACCCGTAATGGATGGGGTATTGAAAGAGCATCAATATTTGCCAAAACTACTCGGAGGACGGTTCGCAGATATGCTAAAAATCTTGGAATAAAGTTAAAAGGAAAAGATGGAGTAGCATTAAAGGTTATTAGGCCACCAAAAACTAAGGTTGCTGATTTTCTAATTCAAATGCACAAGGGGAAGTCTGCTACTGCGGCGGCTAAAAGTCTCAAAACTACGGTTCGCACGATGGCTAAACAAGAATGGAACGGCACACCGATTATGACTAAGGTTGGCAATCGGTGGGTATTAAACTTAATTCCGGTAACAGATAAAGCAATTGTATATTATGGGAAATTAATCGGATTCAAAGATGCGGTTCAAGGAAGAGGGGTATTGGCAGGGCCGGATGCAAACAAGCCTAAAAATAAGAATAAAAAAGATGAGGATTATGCCGATATATGGTGGCAATTAGATTTTAATGCGTTTGCTTCAACCTTACCACTTGAACAAGTCGCCGAGTTTTGGCAAGATGAAGTGATGAAGCGATTAAAAAGACGGCTTGAGGATTTATTGCATAAAGATATATCATTGGTTGCTAAGTTTAAGACAAATAGTGAAGTAGCCGCAGATATGGCTTCTAAAGGCCGAACAGGAAATAGAATTAGTGAATTAGAAAAACAAACAAAACGGTATGATTTAACTTTGGATGATGAAGTAACTCATGCAGTTGATGATAGATTTAATATTAATGCCGGATTAACATTCATCCCTAAAGCCGACTTTGTAAAAGGTAATAAAGCAACTAAAAGAACCGCCATTGGAAAGTTTCAAATGTTTTATATGACTAAAAACTCATTCGTGGTTTATCCTAAAAATGGCCCCCTTAGATTACCATTTGGATATGATTTGGCCGATGAATGATATTATATAGCAAAGACGATAATTACTATTTATGAATCTCCCTGCCATTATCAGAAATGCCGAAGGTTCTTTCTTCAAAAAATTGGGTGTCATGGATGGAATAGTTGTATTCGTGGCCGCTACTTGTTTATTCAGAGCAAGTCAAGATTTCCAAGAAGTTTATTTTTATCCTGATAATAATAAAAAGAGTCTTGCTCTTTCAGCCGCAATTGGATTAGGGTTATTACTATGGCGTGGTAAAGATTTATTGACAATAGTTGAATGATGGGTTTTATATAGCAAAAACTATAAAACATATCTATGGCTTCTGAACCACAGCGTATGGAACAAAGTGAATTGGAGTATATATTTAATTCCCTTAAACCAAAACAAGCGATTTCAGTTTGGTTTAATTCTGCCGTTAGGTCTGCTGATGGTTGGACTGAATTACAAGTTGGAAGAAAAAGTAAGAGTAAAAAATACAATCTTGAAAAGATTTCATTGACTAACCCTAAAAATCCCAAAGGTTCTAAATATTATTTATATAACCGTCAAGGCCGAATCTCTTTTGCTATGGGTGATATGGGAACAAGTTTGATTGCTATTAAAACAAATGGTAAAAATGCAGAATCATTTAATGCCGAATATCCCAAATCAGTAAGTTGTGCATGGTGCAATCGGGAATTCAACCCTAATCGGGACAAACATTTTGAGTATAATGGAGAATTTATGCACTACGAATGTGCGAAAGAAGTGTTTGATGTCACAGCATGGGAAGATGTTGCAGTAACCCCGTCTGCGAAAGCAGAATCATTCTCCCTTGAACGGGTAATTCCATCACCCGATAGGTGTTATAATCACAAAACTTGTGGCGGGTATCGTGTTCAAGGAACTTTCCTGTGTTGGCCTTGCCATGATATTGAAGCAGATATTAGGATAGCGAAAAGAAATGAGGCAGAATCATTCGCCGCCGATGAAGGAAAATTTGTTGAATTATTGGTGGAATATAATTTACCCGGCGACCCCGAATATATCCACGACCTATTAACAGACGCAAATATGAAAATCATTGAGATGAAATATGTGGATGTCTATGGCGCAGAATCATTCTCCGCAGACGACCAAACAAGACATTACAAAAATCTCGGAATCGGTGCGGCACTTGTAGCCGGATTAGCATATTGGATTAAAAGGTGAGTTAAATTAGTTTTACATTATCAAGTCCGTTTGACATTACTTCATCACATAAAGTATTCAATGCGTTTGCAGTATTATCTAATAATATGGACAGTAATATTGATTATGAAACGGGTGCTGTTTTAGATGATGATAATGTAGTATTTACTTATGGTGATGAATCTAATACACCCTCCGAAAGTGCAACACTTCTTAGAGAAAGAGCAATTACAGACTTTGATGAGGTTGGATATGCTGATGCAACGGCAGAACAAAGAGCAAGTGGTCAAACATGGTGGAGAAGAGATACTTCAACTCAAGAACATCAAGATTTATATGATGGGATGGGGAATTATGTGGGTGAGGGTGATGAGCCTTCAATGTATGGCGAAGGAGTTGGTGGAGAAGGGACTAATACATTTGTTTCCGTTTCAAGAAATATTTTTCAAAGAGCATGGTGTTTAGTGGGTGATTGTAGTGAAGTTAATACGAATACTCAAAGACAATTAAATATGTTTGATGATAGTGAAGAAGAAGGACTTGCTTATTATTCAAATACAGGAATTTCCTGTTATGATGAAAATGAAGAATATATTTGCGACGATGATGGTAATTTATTGACTGATTCAAGTAGTGGCGGTGGGTTTAATCTTGATTTAGGTGACGAAGATTCAAACGAAACAATGTCAAACTCTCAAACTGTTGTTCAAAATGTTGTCCCTAAATGGATTTTACCTATTGGATTAATCGCCATAGGTGGTAGTTACTATTATGGTAATAATAAGGACACAATACACAATAAAATCAAACAAACAATGAGTTTTTTCAAGAAGTAATAATTCAGGCAACCAAAAGTTGTAATTTTTTACACATCCGAGCGAAGTAGTCTAAAATACCCATATATGGCAATATTTTCTATCTACTCGGAAAATAATCTGAAGTTTCTGAATTATTATCAGAATTATTCTAAAGTTTGTTAGCAATCAAAGCATCAGGGCCATCATAGATTTACCATATATCGCAATTATACTAACAATTAACACAAAACTTGCGGAAACAACGGCGACACAGTTTGTTGTAATAAAGATTCAAGACCCGCACGAATATTTCTTCTTAGAGATGTAATCTCAATTACGGTGTTTTTTACCTTTTTGTAAATCTCCAAAAAGAAAACCTGTTGATAGGCCAAGAATAGTTATTATGGTTATGACGACAGGCCAAACAAACGGGTTAGTAACTATTGTTTCCTTATTAGTTGTCAATGTATCTTGACTTGTTGGGGCCACTACTAATGCGGGCAGTTGTTGAGTGCCACCCGGCCCAAGTGTCGGATTTGTTCGTATCACATTACCACCAATGATTACTTTGAAGAGATGAAACATTTAGGTTTCCAAATAATAATGATTCAGCGTTTTGCACTTGTGGATTCTCTTCCATAGTCGGCGTTTCTACTTCCTCTTCCTCTTCTTCAATCCCATATTCTTCTAATAACTCTTGGTGGTCCTCTTCATTCCAATCTTCTGCATTGACTAATCTTGCTTCGGAAGGTATTTCATTTATAAATACTACTAAAAGAGAATCTTGTCCTTCGGTTGAGTTTAATGGTAATGAGGATTCACTTAATCGGAATGACCCATCAACAATAGCATATCTATACATATCACCTAATTCATCCTCACCCATTACTTCACCCTTATTCAAACTTTTGCGAACAACCAATCCTACGGGTGTAGTATCTTTAGAGGACATAAAAAAATATACTGCACCTGCCCCTGCTATTGCAACGACTGTTCCAATAATAAAGTTTTTGGAGTCCATTAATAGTCACCCATTAGTCCGGCTTTAGATAGAAATACCGTAGCGGCAAATAATCCACCTGCCACCATACCAACATCAACTAATACACACTTCATTGAACCACTTCGGAAAGCCGGAACAATATTGACTAATCCACCCACTACGGCGGCTAAAGCCCCGGTGTAAGCGATGGAATATGATGAAATACCCTCTTTTTTGTAGTAGGCAATTGGCATCTCTAATGGATTCATATAATTAACTTATCTTCACCGCTATTTAAGCATTCCTAAAAAGAATGGTGGCTTTGACAAGTCAATTTAATTCTATTTTCTGCTGAATATCCCGAAGATGTTTTTTTGATATAGGAATTAACATGGTGTCCTGTTCCTTTCCCTTCATCCTTTGGGCCGAGTGCATTTGAAGGTAATTCATAAGTTTCTGTTTCATGTTGATTTGACGACCAATACTGACAAGAATCTTTAATTTCCTCATCGGGGTGTTTCCACCAATGCGTAAATGCTTCACAATCTGCATTCTCATTACACCATTTAGCACAATTTTGTAATCCTGTTATTTCTTCTCCTTCCGGAGTATTCAAATCCGAAATACCATATCCGGGATTTAGTGATTTTCCCATATATTCATAATACATATTAGTTTCTTTAGGATTCATACCAAATAATATATCACCTACCCAATTATTAGGTGGATTAGACTGTGATGGTTTTGACTTAGAGAGAGTTACCTTTTCGTTTGGTTTTTTATTAATATACATTATACCAACAACAGTAGCAATACCAACACTACCCAATAATAATGGATTTTTTAGATACTTCATAATCAATCACCAAACTTGATTACTTTGAAGTGTATTGATAAACATTTGAGGGTTTTTAATACCAAGCCACGATTCTGCTTCTTGAACATCTGCGTCATCTTCCACCACCTCTTCCTCAATAGGTATTGGGAATTGTGTATCTATGGACTCTTGAGTAGCCCCTGCCCCTTCTGCTATTTCTCGCCATTGGCCGTTTAGTTGCTTGTTAAAAAGGAAAGTTGCTTCATCACAAACGCTATTCCATTCCGTTAATTCTTCAGCATCAGTTGGTTGAGTAGTTTGACACTCTTCAATTAAGGCAAGGTCATCATCAATATCACTATAATTAATAACTTCGGCAAAAACGGGGTCGCCATCTTCAAAAATAACTAACATCGGTTTATCTTTTAATTCGGATGTGACAGTTGGGCTATTTTGCCCATCCTCTCTTCTAAATGAGCCTGTAACTGCTTTAGCAGTTAATTCTTTACCATCAGCAGTTACTCCAAGATTTTGTGTATCTCTTACTACTTTATCTATTGTCAACCCCATAGGGACTTCATTGGCCTTATATAAATAAAATCCTATGCCTAAGCCACCTAAAAGTAATAGCGGCATCAACATATTTTTTTTAGCCATGCTATTCCTTTATCCTCTTCGCTATTTAAGCATTCGTGTTCTAAAATGACTCATGGCTTTGAATTGCATTGGTAAAACAATGGTAATACAAACCTATAAATAGCGAGAACAAACTATTATGGTTTATGAGTATTAAAGCCGAATTAAACGAATACCGACTCCACGCAGTTACATTCCTAACGGGTGCATCTGCCGCTATGTCCCAAATAAGTGAATTATCTGTTTATTCACCTGTGGCCGCCGCACTTGCATTTATGCTATCTGCCACTTCTTACAAAGGAATGCTTAAAAGGGCAGATAAAGTAGTTGATGCTTTGGAAACAGCCGAAGTAATAGATGAAGAGATTGCAGATGTAGTTGATGAGGCACTTGAAACCGCAGAAACTATTAGTAAAGCAGTTGAATAATAGTAAAACCTATTTATAGGTGATAAGACAATAAATCCCTATGGGGTTTAGTGAACAGCAACAAAAATACCTTGATTCGCTACACGAATCTGCTGATGTTGCATATTCTATTGCAGAACAAGCAAGAAGTCAAGGATTTGACCCAAAGCCCCATGTTGAAATTCCAAAGGCAAGCGATTTAGCCGATAGAACCCAAAAATTATTAGATTTCTTACACCCCCGTAATACTGCTGAACAGATTAGAGAATTAACTAAACACTTTGATGGCAATAGGGAATTAGTTGCCATTGAGATAGCCAAAATTGTTTGCGCTGAAACTTATTTATATGGGGAGATACAGGCTTGTGGTGCTTGTGATGGAAAAGGGGAAACCAAAACAGGTAATTGGGTAAGGGAATGTTATGATTGTAATGGAACAGGTAGCGATATTGGTTTTACTGATAAAATAAATAAAATAGATTATAAACAGACATTGATTGATTTTAATAATGTTGGCTCCCTTTGGAAACCAAATACAGAAAGTCAAAGATTAAGCGAAATGGCTATTTATCATGGTGTTTGTGCCGGATTAGCCGTTATTACAGAAGGAATCCTTGTAGCACCCTTAGAAGGCGTAGTTACGGCACGATTTATCAATGATGAAGGTGGTCATTCATTAGCCTTATCTTTTGCAGGTCCAATCCGTTCAGCAGGTGGAACAGGTCAAGCATTATCTGTTCTTATTGCTGATATTTTAAGGCGTGATTTTGGACTTAAAGCACCAACTATGAGTTTTGGTGAAATCGAAAGATACAAAGAAGAGGTTGGAGCCTATGGGAGAGGATTACAACATAGGCCATCAAACCCACAAATTGAAGAAATCGTTAAGTCTTGTCCCGTTTATATTGATGGGGAAGGTGTCGGTAATGAAGTTACAGGGCAAAGAGATTTACCAAGAGTTAAAACCAACAAGGTTAGAGAAGGAATGCTACTTGTTGTTTGTGAAGGTTTGGTTCTAAAAGCCCCTAAGATTCTAAAATATGTTGATGCTCTAAAATTAAATGGTTGGGAGTGGTTAAGGCCATTCGCAAAATCAACAGGTAAAAGTGCAGATAATGAAGTCAAACCAAATACAAAGTATATTGCCGATGTGTTAGCAGGGCGACCAATTTTTTCACAACCTATGGCTGAAGGTGGATTTAGGTTAAGATATGGCCGTAGCAGACTTGCGGGTTTAGCGACAACATCGGTTCATCCGGCATCTATGCAAGCATTATCCGGTTTCATCATTATTGGGACACAAATGAAGTATGAAAGGCCGGGAAAGGCTACCGTAGTTACGCCATGTGATTCAATTGATGGCCCTTATATACAATTCAAGGATGGTTCAGGTAAGATGGTTAATGATATGAGTGAATTACCTTTCCAATATCCAACCGACCCAAATTATACTATCGAAAAGATTTGGGACATGGGCGAAATATTAATTCCCGTCGGTGAGTTTGTTGAAAATAATCATGCACTTATTGAATCGCCCTATGTGGCTGAATGGCATAATCAAGTATTGGAAGAGAAGGGATTGAACATTCCTTTAGATTTCCAAGAGGCATTAACTCAAAGTAAAAAATATGAAATTCCAATTCATCCCGATTATATACCTTTCTTCAATAATATATCGCCCCAAGAATTATTAGTTGCATTAAAAGAAACAGATAGTGATGGAATTATGAAAAATCCAAAATATGCGTATCGGATTTGTATGGATGTTGGGAAAAATAAGAAGGCCGAAGGTAAAAAAGCCGCTTTATGGCAATTTTTGACTACCAATATGAGGGATGTTCCCAATATATTAAATTTGAATACCGTTGAGTATGTTAATGAATTATTAAAACCACTTGATGTATGTATTCGGCCAAGAGTTACATATCGAATTGGTGCGAGAATGGGAAAACCGGAAGGGAGTAAAATGAGGGAAATGAAGCCTCCAATACATTCATTATATACCGTAGGCCACAAAGTAGGCGCAAAGAGATTACTTATTGATGCAGTTAGCAGACAAGATGCGAAACAATGTGGTATAAGATATTGTGAACCCTGTTCATCATTTACTACTAAGGGTGTTTGTGGCACTTGTAATGATGCAACACTATTTGATGGCATTCAATGGATTGGGAAAGATGATGAATTGTGGGGTGAAATAAATCCTAAAACACAATGGGAAACAGCAATTGATAAAGTCAAATCAGCAGAAGCAAAGGTTTCAAGACCTATATTTGGTAAGGCTAATAACATTAAATATCTTGGAGCCAACCCTCATGTAAAAGGTGTAAAGGGGATGACAAGTAAAGAGAAACTTGGCGAAGATATTGTAAAGGGATTATTGCGGTATAAAAACAATATCTCAACCTTTAGAGATGGAACCATTCGTTTTGATATGGTCGATATTACTATGACTCATTTTAAGCCTGTGGAAATTGGCATGAGTTTAGATAAGGCAAAAGAATTAGGTTACGATGTGAAATGCGATACCGATGTAGTCGGACTTAAAGCACAAGATGTTGTATTGCCAATGAATTGTGTTGAAAACCTACTCAATACTACCCGTTATGTTGATGATTTATTGGTTACACTTTATGGTTTGGAACCATATTATAATTGTAAATCCCAAAGCGATTTAATAGGCCAATTAATTATGGGTATCGCCCCACACACTTCAGGAGCCATCTTAGCACGAATTGTAGGATTCGCAGATATAAAAGGACATTATGGACATCCATTCTTCCATGCGGCCAAGCGAAGGAATTGTGATGGTGATATTGATGCAATAATTTTATTATTAGATGGTTTGCTCAACTTTTCCCGTTCTTATTTACCCGGTAATCGTGGTGGTCTGATGGATGCACCTTTGATTTTAACAACTACTATCGAGCCTACGGAAATTGATAAGGAAGCATTGAATGTTGATGTATTATCGAAATATCCTATCACATTTTATGAAGGGACAANGGATAGGCCACCGGCTAAAGATGCTTCAAAATTAGGAATCAAAACAGTTGAAAATCTTATTGAAGAAGGCAAAGACCCATTTATATCATCTTACACTCACGAAACAAGAGATGCCTGTGAATCTCCAAAAAATAATCCTTACAATACACTTGAATCTATGAGGCAAAAAACAATGATGCAGTTTGAATTAGGGAATGTTTTACATTGTGTTGATAATAAAGACCAAGCAGGGCGGTTGATTAATCGCCACTTAATAAGGGATATGCGTGGTAATTTAAGGGCTTATGGACAACAAAAGGTAAGATGCACTAAATGTGGAGAATCATATAGGCGTGTTCCAATTGCGGGTAAGTGTATTAATATAATTAAAAAGGGTGCTGAAAACCCTATGACGGGTGAAATTGAGGATATTTCTTGTAATCATAAACTTATATTAACTGTCCATAAAGGGTCAGTCAAAAAATATGATGGATTGATTAGAGACATTATTGAAAGGTGGGGTGTTGATAATTATACAGATAATTTATATCACTTAGTTAGTGATTGGGTGAGAGATACATTTGAAGCCGAAGATGAAAAGCGTCAAACTAATTTATAAATTATTAAATAGCAAGAAGCACAATAATTCCTTATGATTGAGAAAGAATCATCATCGGAAACTAAAGCATCCGTTGATTATATGGGTGCATTTAAGTTGGCCGGAATCCTTATCGTTGGAATACTTACTCTAATTGGAATTGGTTGGGAAGATGTATTAGGTAGTAAAAATGATATGAACGGGTCTAAAAAGAAAGCCGAAACTAAATCTAAAAAGGATTCAGATTATGAAGATATTTATTTAGAAGAAGAGATTGATGAAGAATCACTTGATGAGCATACTACCGGATTATCTTAAATTATTCTTCATCCACAGTAAGTGCCGCTTCAAGAGTGTTTATAATACGCAATAATTGTGTTGCACCCTCTTTTCCTTGACAAGTTACTTGACCCATTACAGTGAATAGTAATTCAACATCTTCGTGTCGGAAGTTAATACAAACATCATCCATATCTATCTCTTATACATCTATCTATTTGATACTTTACATCAGAGTAATCCATATGTTCGTAATAATAAAATTATCTCACTTATTGATGTTTCTATGTCTTGAAGGTTTTGTTCCGTTGTAATTGCTAAATCACCCAAAGATGCGGGATTTAACGGTTGAAAACTGTAAGCATTTGCTGATTGTTGTGCAACAGGGGTTGTGTTAAAGAATCCTATATTCCCATTACTTGCTAATGCACCTGTAATTGATAATGTGCTACCATCAAAAGTTAAATTGGCTTCACCATTTAGTGCAGTAGCGGCAGAATATGTAGCAATTCGGTTATTCGCACCATTGGCCGTAGCGGTAATTACTCCACCACCTCCACCCGAACCATTTGCGGCGGCAGTAATTCTTCCTTGTGCATCAACAGTAATGTCTGCCGCAGTATAACTCCCTGCGGTGACGGGGGTATTATCCAACACAATAGTTGCAGTATCGGTGGCGGAAACTGTTGATGTTAAACCTGTCCCACCTAATATACTTAATGTATTTCCATCAGCAATTGTTTGAGTATTGGAACCATCCGAGAGAATAAAACTACTCATTGTTCCATTATTATCTGCGGCGATTGAAATACCACCTGCGGAATTTGAAACTGTAATTCCTGTTCCTCCGGTTAATGTTGCCAAAACGGGGTCTGCCCCTGTTGAACCAATGACTAATTGACCATTGGTAGGTTGTGCAGTAGCCGTGATAGCACCCGTTCCTGAACCAAGAAGTATTCCTCCATCATCAAGCGTAGTGGCCCCCGTTCCACCATTAGCGACACCTAATGTTCCACTTATTGCCGGAGTTGTTGACGCATTAGCAATTGAAATCCCTGAAAGCGTAGTGCTTACAGAAGTTACGGTTCCTGAACCGCCACCGCCTCCACCGGAGGTATCAATTACTGCCGCCCCATTTGAAGCAGAAATTAAATCGCCCGATGTAACTGTAATCTTATTGATGCCAAATCCTGTAATTGTTCCATCAGTTACTTCAAGACCACTTTGACCCGAATTAGAACCTGTATATGTATTCGCCACGATTATTCACCTATCAACCAACTGTTTCTAATTGAATCTTATCGGTTTCCAAGAATCCCATCTTTTGTTCCGACCATCCGACAAATGCAGATTCCATAGTGCCGGTATTAATTGTTACGCCCGTTTCATTTATGACTCTAAATAAAATCTGTTGTTCAACAAAAAGAGGCACTTCAAAATCCCATTGGTCCCTTCGTGGAGTTACCGGCGACCATTGAAAATCTGCCCATTCCATCATTAAACGACCATCAACCCACATTTGATAAGTTACACCTGCTGTTGCGCTTGCTTCACTATGTCCAAAGGAAGTAATTTTGTAAAAATCACCCGATGAACCCGGACTCATTAATGATGCGGCAGGTGCGGCATTTAGTGTTCCGCCCGAACCCGTTGGGAAACGATTATTTGATGCCACCCAAGGCACACTACCCGACATAGCCTCACCTGCTGTTGAAAGCGTTTGTGTAGGCACTACGGGAGCAGTTGACGGTATTGCCACAGGAGTTACTGATGCGGCAGAACCAATTGCTCTTGAAACATTGAGAACAAGAACATCAAGATATTGATTAGTAGGGAGATTAGTGGTTACGAAATTATGTTGTTGTCTTTGAATTACATTCGCAGAAGTATAACGAGGGACTAAATGCCAAGGATATACAGATGTAAATAATGCCTTTTCCTGTGTCCCAAGAGATACCGGAGATTTAGTCTGACGGTCATACATTTGAGGGTCTAAACCTTCCCTTACAGGTTTAGAGTCGGGATTGTTAAAAGGTTTCTTTTGCTCTTGATATGGAAGCGGTGTTCCATCGACACTATCACCTTTTTGGGAATAGCCTGTCTGCAAAGCCTGTTTATTATAGGCTTCGGTATATTTCCTACGAGAGCCATACGGATTTACACTATTTGACATAATACTCACTTATCCATTATCGTTTTAACTATTTAATAAACATCATTCTAAACCACTATACCTTTTTAGACCAATCATCTTTTGTTTCCTGTCCTCATCTTCTCTATACTTGCGTGAGGCTTTCAGGTAAAAATTAAAGGTTTCGGTTTCAAGACCCTTCGATTTCAACAATAATCGCCTAAACCATTGAACAGATTCAACAGATACGGGCAAGCCTAAACTTAATAATTTATTAGCCATTAGTGAATCCGAATCAGTAAAAAGTGTATATCTAATATAAACTCGCCCTAAACAGACATTATTTGGTATGGATGTGAAATAACCCTCGTCAAAAGCGGCGTGTAGGTCATTATAAAATGTATAACGCACATCCCAAACCTGTCCGGGTATAATATATATTGGAGGCCATAATTCATAATAAGGAATTACATCAATAGATGCCGGATAAGGTGATGCCATACCTGATATTCCGCATGAATATACATTTTGAGGGTCACGATAATATCCTGTCGATTCAATTACAAGTTGAATACACATATTTGGAATCCATGTTGTCAGCGAACCCGCATCAGATACACTTCCTTCGGGCGATACGCCGGGTGTGCAAGCAATCTTTTCAACTACTACAAACTCAGTATCTTGCACCATAGCCACGGCATTCAAATTACCATTTTGGGCCGTTCCATAGTTTCCTACAAAAATACTATTTTCCCCACCCGCTATGGGAAACTCGGCGGCGACAAACGCACCGTTCCCAAATAGATTCCATTGGTATTGTTGATTTGAAATAGCCATATCAATCATCACCTACATCAATACCTGCAAATAGATTATGTTTAACCAAATCTTGTTTGAATCTTTCGATATTTTCAACAGTTATATCCCATCCGGCAGAAACTAATTGTTTTGCCACTAACGAATCCGCACCATCTATTAAAAGGTATTTAACAAAACAAAACGCTGTGTTGATGTCCGTAGCATCGTTGCCTGTATATTCAGGAATGTCCACTAAGGGAGTTACTTCAATACCCCATGTTTGACCCGGTGCAATATAAACCGCAGGGTTTAATCCTATCTTATAATCAAAATTGTAGATTCCACCTTGGCCGTTGGGGAATGGAACAAGATTGCCGGTGATTCCTTCTGAAACAGACCTATCGGGATTCTCAAAATAACGAGTAGTATTCACATATATTTGTGCGGCAAGATTTTGCGGCCAAACTGCAATAGCATCTATAACAACAAATTGTGTAGCAGATAATTGTGCCGGAATGTCAAGATTATTACCCTTTCCACCAATAAATATATCAACAGGGACATTGGCCGGTAATGCTATCGTATAAACCCCATTTGGTTTAAGAATGGGATTCTTATTGAGGATAACGGTTTCACCCGTAGGCATAATATTTTTCCATTCATACACCTGCCTTCGCATAGACAATCAACTTCACCACAAATCAATTGTGGCTCTCGCTATTTAAGGCTTCATTGGCGACCCGGAGGTGCTTTTTGAATAGCCAATTCGCCAATCAAATCAACAACAACGGTTCTTTCACGGTTAGCCGCCTGTGCTATTGCGGTTTTAGCCTCAATAATTACTGCAAGCGGTTGTTGGAAGAGTGCAAGAACCGGAGTAGGTAGCATCAAAACGCTTCCACCATTAGCGAGGTTGGTGTGCAACCAACCAACATCAAATTGATTAGAAGGAACATTATTAGGTCCGACTTGAATACTCATAGCGAAATCAGTAAGTGTAGTTACACTATCTCCATTTTCGTCAATAATACGGACAGCAATACCATAAAGACGGACTTCTTCATTGTTTGCTTGATTAGTATAAATTGTTACAAG
>JGI24006J15134_10000316_pt1 | contig 31223 bp, 24 predicted proteins | sample LinPmetageLP53_FD_15134 | JGI IMG/M metagenome (IMG submission 15134)
ACCCCGTATCTGGTTCATAGACTAGTCATTCTTTAGCACCACTTGCCCCGACCGAACCCGTCCCGACTTCGTCGGACCGGCGGAACCGGGTCCCGTTCGTTCTATACCACCCGTTTTATACAGTCCCTTATATTTATATTAAAAGAATATTATGAATATATTAAATGAGGAAGTAAAACGACAAAAAGAATTAATGGGTTTACTTACGGAAGAAGTAAGTATAGAACTCACTGATGTTGATTTAAAAAGTATATCACAAAATGAATCTGATTGGTTAAAAGATGATTGGGATGAATTGGACGACCAGATAAAAAACATATATAAATCAGATGAAGAATTTGCTGGTTGTATGGATGGTGATGATGGACTGGAAGAACAAAGAAAAAAAAATTGTAGAGATATTTTTGGTAGAATGAACGGAGGACAAAAAAGAAACGTATTAAAAAGAATTGGTGATTTCTTTGGAAATTTAAGATGGCCAAAATGGATGCGTAAATTAAACCCTTTTGAAAAAGAAATGAGAAGTAACATGGGTGGTAAAAAATGGAGACAACATAGATAATTATGAAGAAAATTAAATTAACAGAGACTGAATTAACTAAATTAATCGAAAAGGTTATTAAGGAACAATCACTACCACGAGGTATTAGAAAAGGTAGTGAGGAACACGCAGACTGGATACGTTCACAACAAGTAGCAGTTCCTCCAGATGGTTCAGACGAGATATTGGAAGAACTATTATCTATAGCACAAAGATTAGAGAGGTTTGTTAAAGAAACTAGAAAGAGTGGTAATCCGATGGAAGACTTAAGAGATATAGAAACAGATGTAAAATATCAAATAATACAGTATATAGCAACAACTGAAGGTAGAGGGTAAACACTGAAATAAATAATTTACTTAAAAAATATCATGAAAAATAGATTTAACTTAAACGAAGAAGAAAAGAAATACATTAAAGGGTTACACAATATTAATGAAGATGCTGGGATGGACACACCTGGTGGAAATCCAGATTATTTTTATGATGAAGATAGTGTATTTGCTAAAGAAAAAGGGTTTCCTGATAATTTAGAAAATATGTTAAATAATTTATCACAACAAGATGGTGTGGAAATGTCTAAAGAAGATATTGTTAATGAACTTATAGGGATTTATTCATATTCACAAGATGGAGCAACCGATTTGGTTAATACCGCTTTGGAAACATTAATAACTAATCTTGGTGGTTTTAAAGAATAGTTAATTATGGGACACCAAGTTTTCATTAGACACACCTACATTTACAAATGTTCAAATAAGAAATGTAATGAAGAGTGGAAAGTTAATGAAGCAAATGATTTAGAAACATTACACTGCCCACATTGTGGTAAAAAAGATACGGTAGAATATGTGAGGGTGGACCAACGAGAAAAATATAATAGAAAGTGGGAGTAGAAATTACTTACTAGCCCATTTACCAACTTCTTTATTGGAAGGCCACCCCAAAACTAATTTACAATCCCTACAAACAAACCTAACCCCTTTTTCGTAATCAACAAATCTTATATCTTTTTCTGTGTGTATACAATTATCTTGTAACACTTTTAGTTCCCTTTGATACTTAGATATTTTGTTTAGTAAGTTATCAGCTTTTCCCATAGCCCTAACATTATATTAACGATTAGTTTTTTTATAATTTCTCCAATCTAACCAAAAACCAGAAATAACAGATAAATGCATAATAGTGGACAAACCAAACTCAACCCAATCATTGTAAGTATTTAAGTGTAAATGAATATGACCTACAATCCAGAAAGGAATAGCGAATTGTTGACTATACCATATTAGACTAAAGGTTATAAATTTTTTCACTTATGTTATTTTTTGTTGGTGAGGAAACCAAAGGCCTGTCTATCCATTCTATATGAGAAGAAAAGTCCTTTAAGGAAGAGATACTTGATTTTTTTCATAATTTGTAATTTCATTTAATTATATATAACTATCCTTCAAAAATCAATAAGTTTACTTATATTTGTAGTGTCCTTGAGGCATAAACAATTTAAAACAAAAATATCATGGAAACAATTTTAACAGTTTTAATTACACTTGGGGTCATATCTTTAGTAGGTTCGGTTTGGGGTGTAGTAAGGTTGAACGGAAGGGTCGATGACTTGGAAGTTGCTAGAATGGATATTGATGATGACATTATTAGACTTAGAAAAGAACTAGAAGATGACATAGAACATATTCATAGGGAAATGCTTAACGATAAAGATGTGTACATCCGAAATCTAGATAGAAGATTGGATAATGTATGGTCGGAAATACATAAATTATCTGATAAAAATAAAAAATAGTCCTTATTAATAAAAGACCCTTCGGGGTCTTTTTTATTTTACATTATCTGTTGTATTTATTATAGACGATAAATGATTAATTTTTAATAATGGCAGAAAATAGAGTAAATCTTAACAACAAAAATTTAGAATTTTTAGATACAGACAATCCTAACGTAAAATTTGTTCGCCCAGCTATGGGTGTTAGGGCTTTTGAATCTACATTAGGTGAGGATGAAACACCAACCTCCTCCGAAAGAACAGTAAAAAAACCGGAACCAAAGTATAGTGAAAAAGAAATTTTAAGTGTTGACGACAAAAAACAAATACCGGGTAACTGGAGAAGTATATTAGATGAAACAAGATTTCATAATGACGGAAGTTATGTAAAACCTTTAATGAGTGTAGTGCCCCCACCTACTTCAACACCAGGACCATGTTGTATGGGGGATACATATACCCACAAAACCACCCTCTCATTTAAGGGAATATATGTATGGAACGCGATAGCTGGTAATGGCACATACGCAACTGTTCCACAAAAAAATGGGTTTCCAAACAATCCTCCTTTTCCTATAATTCCTACAACACCAAACGGAGAATTTGTTTATGGTGTTTGGGATTTTAATCTAGAGTCCGGTAACCTACCTCCATTAAAACCGAGGATAAATATTCCAAGTCTAAATGTAAATAGTGTTTGGGCTAGTGTTTGGGGTACCTCGAATCCCCAATTTGAGAATAACAGTATTGCTTTTGTATCACCTACGGAATGGACTGGGAACCTAACAGATAGAAGTCTGTCAATTGGCTATCAATCATGGGCTTTCCCACCATACCTTTATGGTAAATTAACTCATAGTGGTCAGTCACAAGGTATGCAAACTCAAATAGATTGGGGTAATTCTCTTACTGTGTTTCCTAATATGGAAAGTTACTACAATTTTGAGTACGTGTACCCAGATTTAGCTATAGAAGAAGAGGGTGCGGTACCAGAGTATACCGAGGATTGGTTAGGTCCAGGTGCACTTCCTAGGTATAACCCATTTTGTCAAGGTAGAGCTTTACTAAATCCTGGACAACCAAAATACCCAAATCCTTGGCCTGGTAAATCATATGCATCAGGTGTAGGTTCTAACCCTGATGGAAAATTAAATAACCCTAGAAGAATGGGTTGGGAAGGTTGGATACTAAGACCAACTAATGTTGGTTGGAATTGGGGTAATAGAGGTGCTTTTGAAAGTATACTCCATTATACTTTGGGGCCTTCGGAAAATGGTTCAGGAACTTTTATTGATAATTGGGGTTATGGTCATACTCGTGGTAACATACTAGATTTTAGGTCGTGTTCAGACGGGTATTGTGATTATCCAATACCATCACCACTACTAATTAATAATCAATGGGTTAAAGCATCCAGTAGTTATTTTTACCAAGGTCCTTACATAGGGTATTCACAACTATACCACCAAAGAATCTGTTGTTCAAACAGTCAATGGTTTCAAAACGCTAGGGTGTTACGTAATTATAGTGAACAAGTTTGGAATTTAATTGGTTCTCCTTTCGCTGGTGGGTCACCAGTACTTAGAATGAATGAGGACCTAATTAACGAATATGATTTAGATTTGTCTTTTATGGGTATGGACGATGGTTTTGGGAATCCAACACCAGGATTAGTTGGTGCTACCGGAAACGGACCACCTATTGGTAGTACTAGTGCATTTCAGGCTAAATTTTCTTGTACTACAGTTTATACTTTAAATAGAATTTTACAATATATTAGTAGTCCTTCAGATTTCGAAGAAATATTCGCAAAAGATTTTGGTAACTACTCCAACGGTACACAAAAACCTGGCACACAAATTTCTAGGTTGTGGTTTCCAGTACAAGCCGGTTACTATAATTCAAATGCGGGTGTATCAAATGACGAACCTTATGAAAATATGTATCGTTTTAGTGATGTTGGTACTTTTTATACTAGGATTAACTTATGTGGTCAGGCAGCAAATGAATCATTAGCATTAGGTGAACTGGGTAATTTAGGTAATCCACCTATAGCACAAATAGATACAACTACTGGTGAACCAAACTCTCAACTAAATCCAGGAATATGGCCTTGGGGACATTGTATAACTTATGCCTGTGGAAACCCAGAATATTCACCAAACTATGACAGTGGTACTACATCTAATGGTAGCCCACAAATAACTTTTAATAAATTAGGGGAAAGAGGTTGTGAAGCTCAAACACCTTGGGCACAAATGCCACTTAATTATTATTATAGTAATGTAACGTTTGCTGGTATAAAAGTTTGGTTCTATGATGAGAACACTGGTAAAATGACCAGTAAAATGTTTAGAAAATGGTCATTTTCAAACTCCAATGTGTGGTCTGGGCAAGTACCATCTACATATGAAGAAGCTTCTGAATCAGCAATAGGATTTATGATGTGGTTAGGTCACAATAGTTGGGATTATAACATAACGAATCCAACAGCATTTCCAAATTCAACACAAGCTGGGATATACGGAACTTCCGTTGGAAGACCGGCTGGTTTTTCAGGTGGTACAGGTATACAATATTGGGAACCTGTGGAGACTAATGGTTTTGATACTCCATACACAACAGGTCATTTTGTAGCGGACTTAAATTATCCAACTGTAAGAGCAAGTACTAATGGTTATTTTAAGGGAATTAGACCAAACTATACTTTTTTAGATGTAGCTACACATTTACTAAAGATGGAAGAAGAGTGGCCAATCCAAGTTAAAAATCCATTTTTTGATTACAATAATAGACCGACGGGAGTACCAGAATATAATGCTGGTGTACCAGTTGCAGGTACCTATAAAAATTCTAATCCAAAAACCGGCATACCTTATACTTGGTGGAATCAAGGTCCTGGGGGTAATGTAGAACCAAACGGGTTTCCACATTACTACTATAATAGTACTTATTTAGGTAATAACACTTGTTGTAATGTATTCCCAGGTGAAGGAAATTCTAATCCATGGGATAACTACACCAATATTTATAACCAACAAACATTACCTCCACCAACAGACGCTTCTTGGAATGGTTTAAAGGATGGTCCAGGAAATCCAGGTGGTGGAAACTATTGTACCCAATACTTTATGGAAGGACAAACAGAAGAATTTTTAAGCCAAAGTTACCCTGGATATGGAGGTCCTTGTGCTAATTGGCAATTTCCATTTTTCCAAAATAAATATATAGATAATTGTTTTAAGACAGGTATGGTAGGTCAGAATTACGTAGAAATGCCGGACCACCCAGGTGGTGGAAATCGTTGTTTTAAGTCTGGTGATGTTAGAGGTGTGTTCCAAGACAGAACAATCGGATGTGTTTGTTGGCCATGGTTCTCACTACCATCAATTGTGGATTATTTACCTCAGTTAATAACCGGTCCACATTGTGAAGGTTGTAATGTTGGATGTTGTACTAATGAGTTTAATAGTGTAAATAAGTGTGAGTATGTTTACCCACAAGGATTATTTCAAAGTAAGGCAGATTGTGCTAGAGCTCACGCTTGGGAATGGGATACCATTCCAACTAGTATGTTACCGGCTTTTATTTATAGTCAGTCACAACAAACACCTTTTGAAAGAAGAAAAACTTATACTTCACCATTAGGTGATATAACTTTTTGTAAATTAAGACCACAAGGAAATCCAGGGTGTTTAATCCCAGAAGCACTAAACTATTCTCCAGCCCATACAGAAGATTGTTCAGGAAGTATTGCTTGGACATACACAAATTCTTATGCAACAAGCGTAGGTTTACAAATAGATATTGATAATAGTTGTTGTGAATTTACTAAACCTGGTTATAAGTGTGATACAAGTAGTGATATAGATGGTGATGGAATGGGTGATTGTTTACAAACCTGTACATATGGTAATATCCCTAACACCATCAATGTTCCATTTGGTGGTCTCATGACTATTTATACCCCAAGTTTTGAATCCGATGGATGTTATTCAGCACAAACAGAATGTGACGCAGCAGGATGTCCTTACTACCCAACCAGTATGCCGGGGTACTCATGTGATTATCCAAACAGTAATGTAGGTTGTGCACAAAATACTATATTTAGTTTAGTTAACCCACCTACCCAAAATCAATTACAATCAGGTGGACCATATTCTTCACTAACTCAATGTGAACAATATAACGGAGGTCCAGGTTCACCATATTGTACACCACAATCTGGGTGGCAATGTAAAGACAATGGTTATTTACAACCAGGATTAAGTATAATGCCTTTTGACCCACAAGAAAAAACTGATGGTACCGCAAACGGTAATAACCCTAATAACTTTTTCAGGGATGGCTGCCAACCAATTATTAATTATTATGGGCCACCAGCTAACGGAATTGTACAATCAAATAATTGGTGGGAAAGTGGTGAAGATTTACCAGCTGGTAGAATTTATGACTCAAAAGAAGATTGTTTGGCTGATTGTTATCCTTGTTTTGACCCAACTCAAAACTATCAAAATCAAAATCAAACAGGAAGCGGTACTCAGTCAGCTGCAAGGGATTGGTGTCAACGTGTTAAAGATGAGTTACAAAATCAATTTGGTAACTTCTGGACGGAGGCTGATATTAATTCAGCACAATTTAAGGACCCAAACCCAACAAATCTACCACCATCATACTCTCCTAATTTTGACTCTAGTTGGTATTCTAAATATAAAAACTGTTGTACGGGTAGGATATGTTCAAGTTTGAAATTCAGTGATGCTGAGAAATACGCACTTAAAGGTGGAACCCAAACCAATCATCACGGTAACTGTGGGGTTTGGAATTACCCAAACCTTGGATTTGGTTTTCCACTGTATGGAAACAAAATCTATTGGAATTACGATAATCCAGGTTGGCTATGTAGTTTAGCTTCTAATCAAGATATGAGTGGTAATTATGCTGGTTCACAAGCATCAGGAGGAGCATCTTATGAATTTATACCAGGACAAGGCTATCAACCAAAAACCACATGGCCTTTAGGTGCTGGTAATAATGGTCCTGATGGTGTTTGTGAGGATGAAGCTGTAAAAGGTGTAGGTGGAGATTGGGATTCTTGGACTACTGGAGTAGGATTTAAAACATAAAATAATATTTATAAATAAAAAACATGACAAGACTAAAAAGAATTAAATTAGAAAATATTAAAAAGGCAAATGAACTTTTAGATAAAGAACATAGATTTCACCCAGAAAAACAAAAACAAGTTTTTAAACCTAGTGAAAATGTAACAAACGCTTCACCGGAATTTATAAATAAAATGAGTAGATTAAAGGAGGGTGTTGAATCCGGTAGTTATTATGTTATAACAAAAGCTCAAAGAGAAGACTTAATAAAATTAGGGGGTGTAGCGAAAGAAATAGGTGATGGTTCTGAGTCGTACGATAAATTTAAACCAAACTAAAACCATTTACCAATAAACCTATATTTATATATAAATAATATAATATGAAAAATAATAAGTTAACATTAAAAGAATCGGAGTTGGTTGATTTAATAGAGAAAATAGCTAAACAAACTAAGGATGAACAAATTCAAGAACAAGGACTAAAAAAACAAATTAGAAAATCAAATAGAGCTAAGAGAAAAGGTGACGAAGCAACATTTAAAACATTATCTAACGAACTTCTAACTACTAATTTAGTTAATGACGATATTGAAGATGTTGATTATAAAAAATACCCTAAGTTAAATGAATTGTCTAAACTTACCTTGATGAAACAAACTATAGAGTCAGCAACAGCTTTATATATTATACATAGTTTTTATAATGCAGGTGAAACTTGTGAAGAAAGACAAGATAACTTTAACTTAGATGGTTTAGATGATTTTTTAAATAAACCTTTAAATGTTGTTTATGGTGGTATGGAAAGTATGTCTAAAGAAATTCCAGGTGGGGTTCTAAGAAGAACGGTAAGTAAATTTATAAAAAAAGCTGAGAAGCTAATTAATATGTTATATGACCATAAAACAGCCCAGAAACACTTTAAAGAAGCTGGATTAGAAAACCCAATGGACCAATGGGCAAAGATAAACACTTATAAAGCAACTGTGTCTGAAAATGCTACTGACTTAGTAATGGATATGGTGGGTATTGAGTGTGCAACTGAGGAAGTAGTTCCTGAAAAAAAATCTAAATTAGCTAGATTATTTAAAGGAAAGAAAAAATCATTTGAAGTTTAAAACATAAAAGGTCCTTACGGACCTTTTTTTTTACGATAACTTTTTCTTTTTATCCCATTCGTCTTTTGTTAACTTAACACCATAAAGATAATACTCTTTAATATTTTGCTCCTTATTCAAAATTGCGGGACCTTTATTATTGTGTGTTTGCCACAAACCATTCATGTCTGTCGCGTAAGTAGTAGTTCTTGAACCATCGTTTTCTTCTCTAATAAACTCTTTTGTTAAAAATTCTGTCATAATATATTTTTTTAGTACTTTAAAAATAGTAAAACTAAAATAAACTATCAAGTTTTTACATGTATATATAAGTATTTATATAAAAAACAACTATGAACTCATTTATCCTACTTAAAGAAGAAAAAGAAAGAATAAAAAAACTATACGAAGCTACAACAGCTTCTTCCAGTGGACAATTCAACCAACCAATGGCTTTTACAGAACCAGTAGAGGTTGTAGAGATTGAAACTACAGTAGAAGGTGGTGATAATTTAGCTCCTGATTCTTTAGAATTAACTTTAGATATTGATGAATTAAGTGATTTACTTAATATTGATGATGAGGAGGATGAAATAAGAATAAGAGAAATTCATAAAAATAATTCTACAATTAAAGAATCGTAAAGTTTACGATAATATTACTTAATATATAAAGACTTCATAATGGAGTCTTTTTTATTTATAGTGTTTATATTTATAGTATATGTATAACTTCAATAACACCTTAAAAATCTATAAAGACTCTAATCGGAGGGCTTTCGCACAATTCATGATTAAACTACTAAAAGAAGTTTATGAACCACTAAATAGATGGTCAAAAATTGAAACGGAAACTTGTAAAACCTATAGAGCTGGAGTTATTAACTATGATAACGATGAAATTATCTGGTCACCACTAAATAAAGTAGATGCTCATGTATTTGTTTTAGCTTTAATTCTTAATGAATTAGAAAAAGATGGTTTAGAACCAGTAAAAAACGGAAAATTAGATATGGATGTTCTGTTATCTTCATCAGAAAGGATAAAAAATGAGTTTTTAAGTGAGAATGGCCCATTTTATAATGATGTTTTAAGTTTAATTGATAGAAGTTCTGGTCCAGGAGATAGAAATGAGGAATTAGCTTTAGAATATTTAAAAAATATTGAAAATAGACCTGGTAAGTGGTTAAGGATGTGTCCCGGTGACGAAAGAGATGTATTTCAAGGAATAGACCTAATTAAAATTCTTGAAAATGGGACCGAACTAACTTTTCAGGTTAAGCCATTTAGAGAAGTAAATAAAGATAATGGAGTAGTTACAGTTTCTGGTATTGGGAACGCAAAAGAATACAAAGTTAATTACCTTCTTTTGGTTGGTCAGGGTAAAAATAGTGGAAATTTCCTATTAATTAATAACACACCACAGGTTAAGGGAAAATATAGTTCTTATATCTTTCCGGAAAACTTATTAGTACGTGATTCGGGTAATATTGTAGAAAGTTTTCAGTTATTTAAAAAATTATTTATTTTGTAACTTAAATTATGGCTAATATAACAAGAAAAAATATAATTTTTACTACAATAACAGAATCAGCTGTTACAACTACCGATAAAGTTACTAATAAACTTGATGAAAATGAATTATTTGTAGATGATGATAATGGTAGAAAAAAGGTTGGTTGTGTAGATATTAAGGCTATTAACTCATGTTCTGATTGTATAGGTTGTTATAACGATAACAATATTCCTGTTAGAGGTAATACTTTATGTTGTGAATATGAAAAATTTAAATGCACCAAACCAAATAATCCTAGTGTTAATTTATGTGTGGAAAATGGAACTTACGTGGGTGGTATGCCAGATTTAACAACAGCCATATTTAAAGATACAATATGTAATAGTGGCCAAACATGTTGTGAATTTTTCTGTGATGGTGAATATAGGGGTGATTATGATACAGAATCTGAATTAGGTGTTTGTAGTGATTATAATCCAGATAATATAAAACGAGGCCAAATAGGTACAAATGGTGGGTACGACTCACTCGACGCATTTCAAAACGCTATCACTAACGGAATTATGTGTAATTGTTTTGTTGATACCCCAACAATAGATTTGGTTACTAATTATGGAAAAACCCACAATAGAATATTATTTAATCCGTTAGAGTGGCCTAAAAAATCAGTAGAGGATGATAGTAATAATTATATTTATGTGAGTGCCGATATTAAAAATCATCCCCCTAATATTTTTATAAATTTAAAAACATGTGGGTACCCAAAAAATATTAATGCATTTAGAGAACAATCTACACAAGTAGAACAAAGTAATAACATATTAAAATTTAACACATATAATAATTACTATGGTAACACACCACAGGAAATAATAAAATACGGAAATAATTTAACGATACCAAATAACTTAAAAGAAAATAAAGGTGAGTTTGATGAGGGGCTTAAAATAGGTAATAACATTATTACGATTACCTGTGCTAACAACAAACAAATAATTTATAAAGTTTGTGTACCACATCAAACAGTACCTTACGAAGATGAAATGTGGAAAACACAATTTTTTAATTGTGGGGTGGACATGGTACCAAAATCACCAAATAGATATATGGTAAAAAACCTAAAATAACTTTGTAGTTTAATATATTTTTACTATCTTTGTAGTGTTATTAACCCATCAAAAAATACAAAAATGAAAAAATACCTTTTACCACTACTAACCACTCTAATAATTTTTACTTCTTGCCAAAAAGAAGATGATATATTACAACCAATTCCACAAAATCCAACAAATAATAGTTCTTGTGGTACAAACACATTTAATGGTGATACTTTACAAGTTGATAGTACACTATATGTAGACACCATTAATATTAGTACTCTTGGTCCTGACTCATGCCTTATATCTTCACCAAACTTTGTTTGTTTAGGTAAAAATTATGATATAGTGTATTCTTCTTTTTATTTTGAGTCTTATGACACAATTTATGGTTTTGAACATAACAACTATGGTTCTGTTAGTTTTAATATGGATGGGATGGACACACTAACAACTAGAGTTTACCCTAGAAATGGATACACTTCACAAACTCACTCTATGAATATGTCTTCACCGGTATCAAAATTTTCGGTTAGAACAACTAGTTATACACCAGGTATTGTTGTCTTAGGTTTATCTTACACAAATTGTCTTGGTATCACAGTTGATTGGGATGTAACAATGCAAGTTTTAGAATATGTAAGTGGTGATATTGGTTTGAAGGTTGTTAATAATGGTTACTCCGGGCCACACCCTTCTTGGAGTGAAGGACCTTGGAGTTCGGTACTCTTTATCCAACTAAGAGAAACACCGTAATGTAATGTAAAAAATTTTAAACTTTTAATAATATCCTAAACTCAATGTTTGGGATATTTATTTTAAAGAACTTATTATAAATTAATATAATGTGGTGATTAATTAAAATTAAAAAGGTTAAAATTAATGTCAAAATCAAATAATTGTAGGCTATGTACTGGAACTGGGGAGGGCGTAGTACTATACAGATATTCCCCGTCGGATTATCAAATAGATACGGACTGTATATACAGTTCATTAGAAGAATGTGAAGCAATAAATAACCCAAGAAAAAGTTACATAAGTCCAGCTGAATGTTTGGTTTGGTTTAATGACAATGGTCAGGACCCATTTGATTCTAACGGGCAATACATGCTCCAAAACATGTATGCTCAAACAAACAACATTAATCCGGTACCCTCTATAAGTAGTGGGACAATTAAGCCAACAAATTCTGTTGCATCACCTGGTGACATACGTTCAAGATTATGGGCTTATGATTTAACTGGTAATACGATTTATTATGTAGATTCCTTTACACATGAAGGTTCAGATATAGCTACATCAGAAAGAAGTATGTTTGTTGGTTGTGAGGCAGATTACCCCTTAGTGCTGCCTAATGGAAGTCCGGTACAAAAAAATGCTGCTGTAATTAGTTATGCTTATAGCATTAATGGTAACGACACTACAACCTTTACTAAAACAGTAAAAAAAGTATATAGGTTTGTTAATGAATATGGTGTATTAATAGGTGAAGTAGATAACAAAATAGGAGTAAATGTTGGTTTTGACAATCCTAACTATGGTCTTGGTAACGGATTAGCCAGTGTATCAGATAGTGAAATAATAATAGATGATAGTTTGGGTAGTCTTTATTACGTTGATTTAACAAACTTTTGGAGTGGAAATACTATATATTCATCTGCAAATTGGAATACATCAAATAGTCAGATAACTAGCAGTAATTATAGCTTACCAGCATCCAACGGAATAGACGCTAATGGTGACCCTTACATGGACGTAAACGGTTTTAGTCAGAGTATAACAGGTTGGGAGGCTGAGATGAGTAAGACATTCGAACACTGTTCTTACGAAACAAATGGAATTATATATACTGTTGTTGCTAACAAAATAGTGGATTTAAATGGTTTAGGACAAGGAGGGACACAACACTTGCACGATTTTAAATTACAAGGTGATACAAAATTTATACCTAGTGACCCAATACTAAGTGGTGACCCAAGTATCGTCGTTACATTTAAAAGAAGTTCGAGTAACGATTTTGAAGGTTGTTTACAAAATCCTGGGTATACCTCGGGACCAGGTACAATATGTTCACTATATGTTGCAAAATTTAAATTCCCTACTGATGTAAATAACATAACAGTACAAGTTAGAGAGGATATGTTTACCAGTGACCCAACAGTAATCTCAGTGGACTATACACCAGCACAAGGTTCTGTTAACATAGTAGAGGATTCTGGTACTGGAAATTTATACTCATTCTCGAGAAATTATAGATGGGAGGTAAATCCAACATCATTAGCATTTAGTAGCCCAATAAAAGGGGAATTTAGGTTGTTTGGACCTAACGGTATAGGACAAATGATGGATTGGGATTTTTCTCAATCTAACCCACAATATCAGATGCTTTTCAGAGGTGGTGCACAATCACCAGATTGTATAAGTAGTAGTGCTTATACCTATAATTGTTCTATCGATGGATGTCAAAGTGTTTTGGGTAGTGGTGGTGCTTACGAAAGTTTTTCAGCTTGTTCCGCAGATTGTATTTCATACTCATGTCAAACACTATGTGTTTGTATAACAGGTTATACCGCAGACATTGGTGGTACGGGATATTTTGGCCCATACATTCCTGGTACAACCGTTGGAGGAAACCTAAACGAATATAGATATGAAGAAGATAATAATACTGCAATCCAAAGTAATCGTTTAGGTGATACTTGTCAGTGGAAAGTAGCATTTCAACCTATCGACTATCAAAGTCAAACACAAGAGGAGACTTACGGTCAGGGTGCTTTTTATGGTGGTGGAAGTACTATGTTGGCTGGTTCACAAGTAGAAGGGGTAAGTAATAGTGGTAATCAACAATCTTCGTGGGGTGTAGATGGTACAAGATTTTGTTTAAACGATGATTGTTCGACCTTCACAGACCTACAAGGACCAACTACATCAGCAGGTAATGGTTTCTGGGGAGCTACTGGAAATTATCTTTTTGAAGGTAGATTAAATAAGGTAGGTGCATTTCCAGGTAGTATAGATACATCTCAGATGGACCCTACAGCTAGAAGAGTGACCTTAAATTATAAAGCTGATACTAGTCATTGGAGTTATGACCCAGATTACGGTCCTCTATATTTGGGTTATGGTGGTGCTGGTTGGGTAGGTACCTCAAAATGTATTACAGTAACTGGTACAACAAATAAAGTTTACTATATTGGTGTTGGTAGTTCTGAATACTATCATATAGGGATTGATGGTGTGATACAAATAGATACCTCAAGACCACAAGTAGCGAATAGAGCATTTAACCCTAATGGACAACCAGTCCCATCAAGTAACCAAGACGTGATTAATGGTACAGGTAGTGGTAATGAAAGTAGATTGTGGTGGATGCATAGATGTGAATTAACACCTGGAGAACACACTATTACAGTAGAGATGTTCGCTATGGGAGACATCCTAAATGGACTGACACCAGGTGACGAAGTAGTTCCTGGAGCATTTAAATATAAAGCACTTGGTGTTGATATAGTTGGACCTTTTAATGTTGGTGATTATGATACAGTGTTAGATATAACAACTAACTTCACACCACAAATATATACAGCGAATACTCTATCATCAACCAGTGAACTATCAGAACCAACATCACTACCAACTACTTGTAGTAATGGTATTTGTTATCTTACTGATTGTTATCAGGGACATTACATAGACGAACCAATCCCATATACGGTATTTGGTGAACTACTAGCAGAATACCCTGACCCTTATAGGGTGGCAGCTGGATTGGGTGGTGCCTATGGTTGGGAAAATCCAGCTTTGGACCCTATCACATTACCTAATGGTGGTCAATATGCTGGTAACGGTATTGTTAGTCCAGGTGTTCCTGATTGTAGGGCTAGAGAAACACCATACTACGCACCAAAAACAAATGGTTCACAAACACTACACCCTGGGTCAAGTTTATTACCTAGACAATTAAACTTTCAGCAAACGGGTTACAATGTTGAAGACCCATCAAATATGCCTTGGTGGACTCTTGTTGGAAGTCCTGCTATTACTCAATCTAGTATTTTTGGTTGGAATGGATTTAGTACTACCATAGGAACTAACCCATACCCATGTATATCAGATAAGCTGGGTTATTGGAATGGTGGAGACACATACCAAAAAATGGGTGCACCACTAAGATTCACTGTTGGTAATGGGTATGTTTCGTTTGGAGCAGGAGGTGTTTCATGGTTCATTAATAACGTGGCTCAGCCTAACTACCCAGTTCAAAGTATGTCGGACACTTGGGAGGCAGTTATAGATTTCTTCAATGGTGAAGGTTTGATGGTTAGTTCTGTCCCAGACCCAGGAACTAGTAATTACCCAAATATAGATTATAATGCAACATATTGGCAAGTAATGTATGCAGCAGCAGATTATTGGACAGCTTCTTTCCCTAATGGTGCACCTAATGGGGGTCAACCAGCTGGTCAGTCACAAATCACTTGGAGTAGTGGTATCAATGACTCCGCCAGATTCTTCCATACTTGTTATGATTGGTGTGATTGTGGTTTAAGTACACACATATTCGACACACAACCATTTGTGTGCAACCAATTACAAGTAAATGTGACAGGCTTTAATTCAGGTGTTAATGGTACTTGGAATCCAGTTACTGTACCAAACGCTTTAACTAATAATTGGACATATGAAAGGGACTGGATATATGATGCTTGTGACGGAGCTTGTATAACAACAACGGGATGCACCGTGGTATTTAATCCAAATGCTTCTGCTGGATGTTCAATAATAGAAGGTACTGGTTATACAAACAATAATGTGTTCACTAGTATGACAGAATGTGAAGAAGTGTGTGGTAGTGGGAGTACAACAGGAATAACATATTACCAATGTGGTGACAGTGGTTGTACAACAGCTTCAACAGTGACACCATTCACCTCACTAACCCAATGTACTGGAAGTTGTATATCCTACAATTGTACAAGTACTGGGTGTACAGAATTTAATCCACCAGCAAGTACAGCAATAATAGGGCAGTCCCCTAATTATTATGGTACTGGTGGTACGTTTACAGATGCTAGTCTATGTTATAGTGCATGTACTTCATACACCTGTGGTAATTGGGGTTGTTCACAATATGTAGGTTCGGGTGGAACTTACTTAACCGAAGCATTATGTACGGGAAGTTGTATATCCTACGAATGTTTAACTAATGGGTGTGTTGGCTATGAAGGTAGTGGTTATACCTACACATCGACAACTGATTGTCAAGACATATGTGTTTCATATGAGTGTACAACAAATTGTTGTGAACTATGGAACGCACCATTCTACGGTACTGGAGGAACTTTCTTCGACTATACTAGTTCAGCAACCTCTTTAACCGATTGTCAAAATGAATGTGTTAGTTGGGGATGTAACGTTGGGTTAATATCCTCAGATACGGACATATTTGCTTATTACGATACAACATCAATGGGTGAGTCAAATATAATAGATGCGTTTATCGGTGTAAGTGGGTGGACACAAACTTTATCTGGTTGGAGTGGAAATATAAGACATGTTTTAGCTAATGATGAAAGATGGCTTAGTTGGGCTAGTATACCATATACTGGTGAATTTACTGGTGGTACAGTTTCAGTTGGTAGCCAAGCAACTGCTAATAACGTCCTACAATGGGCTTACGATGAGGGTGTTTATGATGTATGGTGGGACCAAACTGCATCAGGACAAACCACAGGACTATTTGGTGCAAATGGAAATTCCATCTTAACAAAAGGATTACCAGACCCTGTTGGTTATGATTCTAATATATTAAATGTATTATTTATTGATGAAGCTAGTACACTATATCACCCCCAGCATGCTTATCCTAACAACCAAACAAACTTTTATATTGACCCACAATATTCCGGAGGTGTCGTTACATACTCATACCAACCAACTAATACTTGGAAACCTGACTATAATGGTTTTACAGCTACATGGGATACTGTAACTGGAAATACGGGTGATTTAAAATCTTTTGTATACCCAAGTGGTGGGATAGGAGTTCTAGTACCTAACTATGAACCATCTTACATTACCATACCAGGTCCTGGCTATGCTAACCCTGGACAGTTTGCATTAAATGTTGTTGCATCAATAGATGAAGGAAACCAAACCGATGTTTTTGGTAACCCAACACCTAATGGTACTTGGATTAGTGGGACAGCACCTAGAACAGCCCCATTGGGTGGTACTTTAGGTGGAATACCAGCACTATGTCCAGTTGCGTCTTTAACAGCTTTAGAATTACCAGAAAATCCTTATGTACAAGAAGGTTACGGATACTTAGCAAGAAAAGGGTGGGGGTACAATGTCTCCTTCCCAACTTTCACTAATCAAGTATTCCAAAATGACTTAGAATCTTTTTTAACTCAAGGTACAAGTATAAATTACTCAGCTTCGGGTAATACAGGTTGTATCTCAGGTTGTACACAACCAACAGCACAACTACCTTATTCAAGTCAAACTGATTGTCAATCAGGTTCTACTGATTGTCAATATTTCACTTGTACTAATACTGGTTGTGAATTGGCAACATTTGGGACAGCTAGTACATTTAATACTTTATTTGATTGTGAACAAGTTTGTCAATCATTTAATTGTGGTAATGTAAGTGCAACCACAGTAGGTGCTGGTCCGTGTGAAGTACAAACTGGTACTGGTGGTACGTTCTCACTTGAAGTGGATTGTTTAGCACTTTGTACATCATATGAATGTTTTGGTTATGACGCAACAACAGGACCACAACTTTGGGGTTGTCAATCGGTAGGTGGTACTGGAAGTACTTTTACAACTTACTCAGCATGTAGTGCTGATTGTAAATCTTGGGAATGCTCATCACCATGTAGTGGTGGTACAAATAGTGGGTGTACACAGTATCCATATACTGGGTTAACTTATTCTTCTGAAACAATATGTAATGATAGTTGTGTTTCTACTTGGTGGTGTACACCAGAAAATAGACTGGATTACTGTTCCGGAAGAACACTAACAAGTTTTATTGTTGACAGTGGCGTTAACGGAACACCAGGATTACAAACCATTAATGAGGCAATAGCTGATGCGACCAACGGATACCAATTTACTAATTTGAGTACACTAAAATTTGAAGATGAGTATGAGTGGAATACATTTGGACCAAATGGAACTAATAATCCGTGGTATTACGATTGTTGTTTAGGACCAAGTGGGTATTTCGTCTTTAAAACAGACCAAATAGAATCTGTTATACTACCAGGTGGACCATGGTTTACATATAATGATTTTATACAAACAGCTATAATGGTTGGGGTAACGGTAGATTTAACCATGAGTTGGAATGACGTTATCAGTGAACTAAATGCTTTCTACAACACACCACCAAATATGAACTATACCTACATACACACTAACAAATGTATATGTGAAGGTGAACCTTGTGGTGTACAATGTGAAAATGGACTATACCCAACAGTACCAAATACTTGGACTGGACCTTACACAACTTCTGGTGAAGCTTATACTACCTGTTGTGCTAATACTTGGGATTGTACTGAAGGTTATGAAATAAGTTCTTGTAGTGGTAAAACTAATATAAATATAGGGGTACAATATAGTAACTCTGTAGAGGCAGCTAATTATGTTACACAAAATTACCCTAATGTAGATGTAACCACATTGTATTACGAATCAGATATTTTAGTCAATACATTAAATAATCCTTGTTTAGGACCAAACGGTGGTCCGTTAATGCAGTTACAAGCTTTTGATTACGCTACACTAAATAACGGTATTAGTTATGGACAATGGAATTACTTTATACAGGATTTAATTGGACAAGGATTATCTGGTGTAAGTTCAGGTATGAGTTATGATATTATAAGTAATTCATTGGCTTATATGTCTGGTACTTCTTTAGATACTTGTGTGACACCTTGTAGATGTTTAACTATTGAGTGTGATTGTATCGAGGTAGAAGGTAGTGGTGGTACCTATTCAAATGAAGCTGAATGTTTAAGTGCGTTAACTAATAATACAGGACCATGTGATTGTGGTAGTGTAAGTGGTACATCATGGAATTGTTTTGATAATGGACCATACGAACCAACTTGTGGAACTGACCCAAATTTAGGTTTATTTGGTACACCACATGATGTGGTAGACTTTTATAGAATGAATCTACCAAACCAAAACTTTATAGAGAATAGATTTAATCATACTACGGGAATTGCGGCTGGTACTTTGAATACCTACCCAATCCCACCAATAACTTGGAATAATGTATGGGGTAATATGAGTGCTACAACATACAATTGGGAGGATTGTTACCACCAATTTAGTGGAGTTTCTATTAACTATAGACCTTATAAAAGAATTTGGTGGATTGCTCATCCACAGTTAACCGGTGGAAATGGAATACTTAACCTAAATTCAGGATATTGGGAGTACCCAACATGGAATGATTTTTATGGAGCGGCTGTCGCAGCTGGAGCACCAGTAACAACTTTAATGTCTTACTCCTCAGCTTGTCAAACACTAGACACATTCTTCAATCCAGCGGGATTAAATTTCCAATGTATGACAAAACTTGAAGATTGTTGTAACGGTGACGATTGTTATTGTGTACAACAATGGGGTACTGGTGGTACATACGCTACTGAAGTTTTATGTGAACCAGACTGTTGTCCAACACCACAATCAGGTTATACATGTAGTGCAGTCGGTCAATGTATACCAGCAGCACCATCTGCTATACCATTCTTTACAACACTAAATGACTGTAATAATTGTCTAAGTGACCCTAATTGTCAATATTTCTTAGATTGTAACCCAATAACATATGATTGTGAGTCTGGTAGTACAACTAATAGTTGTGGTGACTCATTAGGCCCTATAGACACAATAGCACCAGGTACGGTAGGTAATCAAGTTGGTATACCATTTACAACAAATCCAATTACTTATCCTTTTACTAGTGATACTTTAACAACAACACTGGGATTACTTTCACCTACGGCACAAGTGGAAAATACATTTACAAATCATATATATTGGGATGCTAGTGTACCGTACAGTACAGCAACTTATGAAATAAACTCTACAGTATACAATGGAGCTATAAGTCTACCAACTGATATATGTATTGGACCAAATGGTTACCCACAATTTAGATTAATTAGTATAGGTCATATGTATGTTAATTCTGGGTTGGAATATAATACTTGGGAATCTTTTGTTAGTGTTGCGTCAGCATCACCATATAATTTTAATGTTACAGTTTTAACTACCCCAGCAGACCTTGTAGGGGTGTTACCAGCTGGTGTAACTAATGGTTGGAATGTAACTATAGAACCTTGTTTATGTACAAGTGTGGATTGTGAATGTGTACCGGTAATAGGTTATCCTTTAGGAGCATATGTTAGTTCGGGAATGTGTGAACAATACTGTTGTAACCCAGAAGTAACATATGATTGTACGGTTACTGGTTGTGTGGACCCAGGTAATGGTCTTGGTGCGTTTACAGGATATAACGCTTATAATTTATGTGTATCAGATTGTCATGAATGGCAATGTAACCAATTAGTAGCACCAGACTGTGAATGTACTTGGATATTAGGTACGGGGAATACAGGTAGTAATATTTATCCTGGAACACCAAGTGGGTATTATTCTTGTAGTACGGGATGTTGTGAAACAGTAATCATACCACAATGTCCTATATTACTAAGTGTTAGTGATACTCCTACAGCGATAGATAGTGGTGTATACTACTACGATATGGCAACTAACATATCACAATCTCTATTTACAGACCCTGGTTACACATTTGAGGACGTTTCATACTGGCAATCACCAGTTTTACCAACACCACCAGACATGCTAGTGTTCACTTATAAACCAAATGAAATAAAAGAATGGTACGTATCTTCAAATGTAGTACCAACTCTTAATAGAACTATAAGTTTAGGACAAACCATAGGTAAAGGTTTGACTAACGCAACACAATTTAAATTATTAAGTGCAGAGTTTGGTGTTTATGAAATAGATTTAGTTAACGCTACTAATACAACAGCATCAATAACAACCCTTTTCACGTTACCGGGTGGTTACAAATGTACTGGTGATATAAGTTTTGACGTTACTACTAACCTAATGTTAGTTTTATATGATAATGACGGCACAACGGGACCTGCTGCACCAAACTATAAACTAGGAAAATATAATTATAATGGTGTTCTTTTAGATGAATACACAATACCTTCTGGTTTATTAAGTGGAGGTACCGATAAATTTGATGGTATAGTTTGTAATATTGGGCCTGACCAAGTAGCTTATGTTGTTAGTCAAAGTGGTCTATTATACGAAGTGATAGAAACACCAACCCTGAGTATTGCACCTGTACCATATAATAACGTTGGTGCGATATTTAATACTGGTTCTATTAATAATATTACAGGAGCTGAAGGTGTTTGTGGTTGTTCTATAGGTGTACCAGAAAGTTATGATTGTATACCTAACCCACCAGGTTCTACCACAATTATGTGTGTAGACCCAGGTACCGGAATAGGTCAATATACGTATCAAACAGCAATTAATAATGGATATTTATCAGCTTTGGATGAGTGTGAATCTGAATGTACTAATGATTGTACTTCTTGGTCTTGTGTAACAGAAACAACAAGTACTAATACGAGTTGTCCTACACAAATTTTAATGCCACCAACAGTATTCGGTCCCTATAGTGCATTTGACTGGTTGTCCTTAAATAATATTATGACAAATTGGACTGGTTATAAGTATGAAGGTACATATACTATTACTCCAGCTCAATGTCTTGGAGTAAACGGGTTTGGGATTTTTGTATCAACGCATGTCTCTTGTAGTAATTGTCCAGACCCAGCAATGCAGAGCCCATTTACTAATTTTACAGATTTACTAAATACAGCGAATGGTTTGGGTATAGGACTTACTATTGGACAAACCTGGACTCAGATGAAATCAACACTCGAACTCCATTATAACATGTCTTTAACCTTTGGTTTGGGTGGTGCGATTTGTAGTTGTGCTAATAACACTACCCTTTCTTGTGTTGAGATAAGTGGGACTAGTGGTTACATCACAGAACAAGAATGTTTAGATAATTGTAAACCAAATAGCTCACTGAATACAACTTGTAAAAGTGTATACGCGGTACCTGTATGTAATGTTGGTCAGAATACACAGGCAGAACCTTTAACACAGTCAGTAAATTGTTGTATAACTGTAGATGGTTTAACACCAACTAACTCATTAATAGGGTCAATAATTGAAGACCCAACTACATACGTTAGATACAGAGTAATAACTATAAAACCATGTAGAGCAGGTATGGCTTGTACATGTAATGACCCTTATAATTACACAATAAGTAATTGTTCGGACCCAAATAACTCACAAACCCAGGCAGGAAAAAGTAATAGGTGTTTAAGTGAAAATTGTCCCCAAGGTTTAGTTTGGGATTATAATACTTGTTCATGTTCATCATACAGAGGAACCACGATATTTGTGGGTAATTCACCTCATATTTCAGTTATGGTTTCAGATTTTACAAAAAAAGAATTAGGGCAAGTAACCTCAGAAATAGACAAGACGATACAACTACTAGAAATTAAATCTTATAGCTGTGAGTCTGATAATGGTAATAAGGGCCACAATTTATTTGATGGTTGTTTATCTAAAGAGGGTGACCAACCAAATAACTATAGATGGAATTCTAACGAACAAAATCCATTAACTACATATACATGTGTTGATGGTCTTTGTATTGAACTAGAGGGTAATAGTGGTGGATTCTCTACTCTAATAGAGTGTATACAACGTTGTGATACTATTGGTGGGGATGGGTCCAGACCTTCATTCTTACCTCCAGTAGTAAAAACTACTGGTGAGGCAGTTTGTTTACCCGATACACCACCAACAAGTACTGGTGGTCCAAGAAACACTGTAGTTACAACCAATAAGACGTACATATGTCAAACAACATTAAACTCACTAGTAGGTGAATATCAAAAATCTTGTGTACCCCAAAGTGAAAGTACACCAACATTAGATGACGTATCTTACGATAGTCTCACAGCTTGTTTAGATGGTTGTGGTGGTTGGTTTAATTGTAATGTTAACAACATCAACGTCGATGGGATATCCGTAAACCCAAATCAAGCAGCACCAGTAGTTATGTGTTGTGAAAGTTATATTATGAAAGCAACAAAACCAATAACAGTACAGGATTGTAGTACAAATTGTTGTGATGGTACCGACACATGGTTCCCACTTTATAATGTTTTTGGTGTAAATAAACAAGTTGAAAGTTCGTTAAGTTACACTAATAGAAGATTATCATCTTTAGTTAATAGTGAAATATGTAATGTTTCTGAAACTGAAAGTACCTATACTCAAAGAGGGATTACTGTTCTTAGCACTGTGAGTGTTCCTTCTGGGTGTGAAAGTGATGAGATTAAATATATAGATGGTGAACCATGTTATCAAACAATCGCGGAAGCCTTATCAGATGCTGGTGCTAGAGGTTGTACTGGATACCACACTCATATGGTAAATAATAGAGTTTGTTATATGGCTTGTGAATCACATTCACCAAGAAATAACAACAATTATGCAGAACCAACAAATGTAGTAACACAAACTATGTCACCTACTATCACAACCTCGACACCTAGAGTTGGTGGTAGAAGTATGGGTGGTGGAATGTCATCTGGTGGTGGGTATTAAAAATATATGGAAAAGAAAGAACTTACATATAAACAAATAGATAAAAGACTTGGCCTTCTAATTAAGAAGGTTAAGTCCTTATCTAAAATGAAAAAGAAAAAATTAGAAAAAGTATTGGTCTAATGGCAAAAAAAATAATTATATCAGAAGAACAGTTAAAAAGAATTGTTAATAAAATTAATGAGGATGATAACTGGTGGGAAAATGAAGGTTCAGATAAATGGGATTTACTAGAAAAAGATTTAAGATTTGTCGTGGATAAGATTATTAATAAACACAAATCAAACTGGGGTGATGACCAATATGCCGTAATAGGTGCAATCGAAGAAATTTTCCAAGGAATGTTTGCTAAGGTGGGACGTTAAACTAAAACAACCTCAACTCTACAGAACGAACTAACCAAATCCCTATAACTATCATATTGGTTCCACAAACTTTCTATAAAGTCATTCTGGTCATTAGTATAATTTCTAAATGAAGTTAATTTATTTCTGGCACTTTCAGGAAACAAGTCCTGAACAAAAGGTGTGTAATCACCGTAGTTGTCTATATATTCCGGATTAACTGGCAACCCTAAGTCACCATCTTTATCTATAAGAACCCTAATATCCCAACAAGAGTAACCCCGTTCACCAAAGTTATTAGATTCGTCGTACAGATAATCAAAACCTACAGGCTCAACTTTAAATCTTAATTTATCAAAACCCATCTCACTAGTCTCCAACCAAGGAGCTTGTGCAAAATCAGTATTTTCTACACCACCTAACCATTCTATCACTAATAGAGGGTATACCACATCCGCTACATTATCAAAAGCTTCATCCTCACCGATAATGTCAAAATATTTTAAAACACTCCAATCCGCATTACCTAATCTATCCCATTGTTTAAAAATAAGTTTTTTATATTCTGGTTTAATATAATTATCGAAATAAGGGTCGGTAGGTGATAGTTGTTCCATTAAAGAATTAGCACCACCCGTATCTGCAATTGTTTTTAAGAATATAGTTAAAGCACGGTATCTAGAGGAGTTTTTTATACTTTCTTTGTCGAAACCACGGACCCCCACATCATCATATAAATGTAAATCATCTACCATCTTATTTAACAGTTTTTTTTCTCTATGGTTTGCATTCCTTGCAAATTTAATAACGTCTGAGGTATCGAACCCACCTAGTATGTGTATTAGTGTAAAAAGGGTATTATCCAGTTGTTTTGGTAAATCCCCTGTAATCACATTGCCGGTGTAGTCTTCAGATAATAGTATGTCCTTAAATGTGATATTCATATTATATAAATACTATCATGGTTAGTGTTTATTTCCAGAAAATCTGAATCAAAACCAAACAACTTGCTAAACAAAGGGATATAAGAGTTTTGGTGTTAATCCCCTCACCTTTTAAAATCCAAGTCAATAAACTAAAAATGATGATACCACAAGCAAAGGCAAGAAATCTTTGGGGCCACAACAAACCATCAAAAGCAGCCACCCCATTTCTAGTAGCTTCCAAAAATAACCAACTAATTGGTAACCCGAAAAGAATTAGGACCCACTCATACTTTCTAAATGAATCCCACACAAACTGACCATTTAGTTGTAACCAAACCATAGTCTGAGCGATTACAAAAAGAATTAAACATAATATCAAATTTTTCATAAAGCAATATTAATAATAATATAGTAATATTTATAGTATAATGCTTATATTTATTTATATGCAAGCTAGCAGCTTTAAAAGCTATTTATAATATGAAAAAAATAATATTAAAAGAAAGTCAATTAGTTAATGTCACTGAAAGTGTTATTAAAGAACAATATTCAGATGACCCAAACTCATTCACGACAGATGTGAAGGACGTTAGTTTTTATGGGTTGGATAAATATTTCACTGAGTATAGTGGTCGTGATATGGATGTTACGTATACAAATTGTTATGTTAAGTGGAGGTACGATATGGATATAAGGAGTTGGGGGATTAAAGATGTTAGTGTGTACACAAGTAGTGTTATAATAAATGCAACGGTAGAAATATATGACGAGGACTACACAAAAGTAGAAGTAGAAAAAGAAATCGAGTTATTGGTTGATGACATGGGTGGTTTTAATGATGAGGAAAAAGGTAAATGGCATTATGAAGATGAGATGTCGGACGAACTATTCTCACACAGTGTATTCCCAACAGATTTAGAAATTGATATGGGGACTAAAACAGTACATGTAAGATGGAACTAAACTAAAAAAATGAAAAAATTTAACATAACAGAAGGAGAAAAAAATAGAATAAGATTACTTCATATTGATGAAAGTAATAACAAATTTAATTCTAATCTTCTAACAGAAGATGTGGAAGGTTGGTGGGGAAAATTATTCGGTGGTAAAAAGAGAATCGAGAATATATTTAACGATTTAAAAGGAAAAGGAGCTTTAGAAAAGGTTAATGAAACCTCTTTAAGAAAATTTGCAAAGGTAGTTAATAAAGCACGTAAATATTTTGTGAGTGAGTCTGGGGTATTAAAGGTAGTTAAAGATATATATCTTGGTTTGGATGATTTGAACTTTTTAACAAAGTTAACTTTTCAGGACTCTACTGCTGAGGATAAACCAGAAACATTTGTCGACCTTCTAATTGCAGGTGGTAATTTTAATGAAAGTCAAAAAGTACAATTAGATAATAAATTAGAAACAGCTTTATCAGATTTGGTAAAATCTAGAGAAAAATTAAATTTACCTAGAGAAGGTAGGTGTGGTCCCGGAGATACAAACCCTTACGATAAAGAAAAACAACCAGACAAATGGAACTGGTGTCAGACTAGACTAAATAAGTATAATAATTTAAATGAAATAAATAGAGTTCGTGAAATAATGGGCTTGGAAATAATTTCAGAACAAGAAAAAGGACAAGTTATAATCCAAAACGGTAAACGATTTAAAGTAGTAGACCTTATAAACACAAAATTACCAGAAACTAACATAGGACAAGATTTTAAATCCGCAGTATATAAACTCACGGACAAGTCATTGACAAAGGTAAAAAACCTAGCGGTAGAGATGGTGGATTTTTTTAGTGACAAAACCCTACAAGGTATTACTTTTGATATTGTATTAAATGGTGGAGCTTCACTAGTTCCGATACCAGATAGTACTGCTAAATCTATGGGAATCCCAGGTTACCAAAACCTAAGTTCTGACAAAAGAAATTTATGGTTAGCTAATAAAAGAGCAGAATCAGTAAAAAATTATTTACAAAACGCTCTTAACCAGGCAGGAATAAAAAACGTAACCATACCAGATGCAACAGTAACATTGGGTACAACCCAATGGGACCCAAAGAAAGGAGCAAATCATCAAGACTACAAAGATGAACAGTTTATGAATATAAAATTTGTGCCTACAGGTAGTAGAGCTGTATTAGAAGAATTACCTTCATTTTGTGAAAAAGAATTTCCTAAAAAAGAGGGGGGGCAAGGAACTGCAGGGAATAAGTGGAGAGTATATCCTGGTAAAGGAATGAAGTTAGACTTAGGTCCTGGTGAAGGAATGATTACTTTAGATTTTGACGCTCTAACCATACCAGATATGTTTGTATTAAAGTATAATAATAAAAGATATGTAAGTGAGAACCCACAAACAGGAAAAAAAGGTTTTGTTTCGGGACTATTTAAAAAATTATCGGATAAGGAATTAGAAGGTGTAGGTGAAAAATTAGAAAAGATTAAAACTGAAGTCACTCCACTACAAGAAAGATTAGAAAAAGCAAAAGAAACACTAAAATTAGGTGAAGAAGAGTTAGTGACACAACTAACAGAAAGATTACTAGAACAAGATAAAAAACTAGAAGAAACTACAAAACTTATAAATCAAAAAATTGAAAAGTATGGTTATAACCTACCTATAGAGGTTAGACTTTCCGACAACACATCTATAAGAAAATATGATAAGTATATAGAATATTTTTTCCCATACTTAAACAAAAACGTACCTAACGTATATTGGTCAGAAGAACTTATAGATAGTGACACTGATGAATTTAAAAGGTTAAGTAACGCTTATTATAATCTCAGTGAACAGGGTGATTTAGACAAACAGTGGTTCGAATCATTTTTCCAAGAGTTTCCAAACGACAAAGCAAAGTCTGAAAAAAGTACTGGTTACAAAAAATTAAAAAAAGCAAGTAAAGGTGTGTTTGAGAAGGATGATGTTTTGAGCTTCTTTAAAAAAATGAGAGCTTTACAAAGAACTCAAAAGAGAAAAGAAAAAAAGAAAAGAGTGGAGATGGAAAACGAAATTAAAATTAAAACACAAGAACTTAAAGAAAGAAAAGCAGCAATACAAGTTTCCGTAGACAAAGAAATAAAATCTTTACAAGAAGAAATAGGTAGAACCACAAAAGAAATTAATAAAAAATTAAATATGTTCTCCTCCCTTAAAACTGAATATGAATATAATATGGCAACCAAAGGTGGGTACGGTTCAAACGAAGTTGGGTCAACTGATTTCTTTAATAAAAAATTAAAAGCTGCAGGGTTTAAACAAGGAATAATAGGTAATAATGGGTCTATTACATTTAACAAAGTTTATGGTGAAGATGTAGCTTACTTACAAGTAATAGCACCTCTTGGTGGTACAGGTTGGAACGCGACAGTAAGATGTGGTAAAGACGCGGAGAAAAAAGAAACTTCCTCAGAGTAAAATATTATTCATTTACTAAAACTAATACAGGCATAGCTATATTTGTATTTTTTACTTTAACTACACTAATAGCACCTATAGTTAAATCACCATTACCCTCCTTATCAAACAACATTGCTTTTTTGTGTCCAGGAGAATTAATCCACCTAGCTACAACTTTAGCACACTCCTCTCGGATATCAATAGGTTGACCACCTAAAGTTCCACCCACACGTATACTTGCAATACATTCAGTTCCCCAAGAGTAAAGGCCACAATATTTTTTAATTCTCATTTGTGGGTCACTTATTTCTTCGTGACCAGGAACATCAACTGATTGACTATGACAGTAAGGTGTTTCGTCAAGAGCAACATAAGAAGAGTGATGGTAAGCAGCACCATAAACTTCATTAGACCATTTAACCGGGTTTAATCCCTGAGATACTCTATAATTGTTAACCATATCGAAAATAATCTTTTCTGCCTCATTTATACGTTCTTGACCATAAACTGTTAAACTTAAGAGAGTTAGAAGTGTTATTAAGATTCTTTTCATTTTATTTTTATTTATTAGGTTAGTGACTAGGGTTGTTATTATTATATACGTAAAATTTATCTTTGTAGTTACAGTATTTACCTTTATTTATACTACAAAGATAAATAAAAAAAAGGATTTAAACTAATAAAACTCTATTTATTATCACATAAACTATAACTATTATTTAAAAAAAATAACTATGGATATTACAACAACACAAGAGTTCGATACAATCATTAACGATAAAGATAAAAAAGCTGTTTTAATTGATTTTTGGGCTCCATGGTGTGGGCCATGTAGAATGTTAACACCAACCATAACTAGCCTATCTAAAACTTTCCCTAACAAAGTATATAAAGTAAATGTAGATATTCAGAAAGAAATTGCTAGGAGATTTGGGATTAGAGGAATTCCCAGTGTAAAAATATTCAAAAACGGTGAGGTACAAGAAACACTACAAGGAATTCAACCAGAGTCGGTATATTCAGAAAAGTTACAATATTATAGTCATTAATATTATATTTCCTCACCACCTTCTTTTAAAGCACTTATAGTGTAGTGATACTCTAAAGTTTTATTAACTAACTCATCTATCCTATCATCAGTAGATGAAGGTACCCAACTAGGTTGAATCTCCGTATTTCTCCAAATACCAATAAACGGTTCTGGAGCGTTAACCACTTGTCCATCAGGTATAACAGCCATTTCATTAGTAGGTTTATTGGACAACTCTTTTGTTTCTTCGTTAAAATAATAGTCATTCGGGTGGCTCTCGTTTAAAACATAACTCAAAATTCTAGTTTTTATATTTTCAGGTAAATTAACCATTAAACCATCTACCCTATTATCTTTACTATCCCACCAAGACAATTCTTTTTTATCTAACTCATAATATACCGCCCACTTGGTATTGTTTTGGCGAGACATAATATAAAGTAAAATACCTTTAGATGAATAACTATAAAAAGTTTCATCGTTGATACTAGAAGTACACCATTTGGTGGAAGCACCATATTTTCTACTAGAAATAACATTTAAAGGTTTTAAAACTAAATAATCTTTATTGTCTATAATAATGTTGGAATGAGGTAAAGTACTCTTATCACCTAAAGTTAATTCTACCTTATAAATCTCATCAGTTAACTCCACTAAATTATTATATTTTTGTATGTCATTTTTTTTAATTAATTTTTTTTCTGATAGTTCTAAAAATTTAGACATTGATTTAATTGTATCCAGACCACCTATTAATTCTATAAGATAAATAATTAAAACCTTGTTGACTGGAACCAAACTATCAAACGATATACCTACACTTTCATAAGGTGCATCTGTAATCTCATTGTTTGGTATAGCTTTTAATTCACTAAGTAATAGACCCATAAACTTACCTGTTTTAGAGGGGTCCAAAATTCTAAGTAGGTCCAAAACAGATAAATTATAGTGTTTGTTCTGATGCTTTATTTTCTTTAACGACATAAGTTTTTTTAAAAAATAAGACAAATATTGTTTAAAATCAATACAGATTTGTCGTACAATCCACACCAAACAGCTTAATTTTTACCCTACTTTAGCTCCAAAACACTAATTTGTTTAAAAACATTGACTTTTTTGTAATTGTGTGTAGATATTAACAAGACTATCGTAAAGTGGATATCCAGATTAGGAAAGTCATCTCTAAGTTACCGGAACTAAAGAGATATAAACTGATTTAAAAATTAAAATTATGGATTCAGTAATGAAATATATAACAGGATTTTTTGGTGGACTAATGTCAATTATGATGGCAGTTATACCAGTATCTATCCTATGGTATGTATTAACTGGTGGTGCTATTTTTAACATGGATGTGGTGGGTAACCTTACTGCACTTATCAGCTCAATCGGCGAAGGCGGGTTTGTTGGACTTGTGGTATTAGTGTTGGTGGTATCATTTTTTACTAAGAAGTAAGTAAAAGAAGAGATGAAGACTTTCCAACATCTCTTAAAAAATAACTAGAAAGTATAAAAGTTAAAAAAAACAATATAATGAAAAAAATATTTTTAACATCCGCTATAGCACTATCAACATTATTTGCTTCAGCTCAAAACTTTATGGT
>JGI24006J15134_10000318_pt1 | contig 31153 bp, 47 predicted proteins | sample LinPmetageLP53_FD_15134 | JGI IMG/M metagenome (IMG submission 15134)
TTAATTTTCTACCGTCTAATTTAGTCATAGTTTCTAGTTGTTTGGTTAAGACCTCGCCTAGTGGCAAGGTTTCGGACATTGAGTCCTCATCAGTTAACCTTATGTTCTATTTGGTATAATACTCGTACCATCCACATATTCCTCATGTTCGGGATGATTACAATCCCATGTATGAGATGATACGNTCCATTTATCAATCAACTTATCTGTTGTTTTTGGATAGATAATATCTTGTATCTCATCAATTAAATCCTGCATCTCTTCAGTTCTATCAGCTATTGATAATTCAAGGGCAGTAAGGATAACTGCGTAGTGTTTCTTGGTTAATCGTTTCTTAGTCATAGTTTCTAATTGTTTAGGATAAGGTTTAGCAATATAATTCTTGTGGTATACTCTCTTGTAGTATTCGTATCTTCTTGATGTGTCGCATATACTTTAAGCATGGTTCGTACTCTTTAATCAAGCCTTCCCAATCTTCATCTTCCTCATACATACTCCAAGCATCAGATGAACCTTGTGCTTGGCACCACATACTATCGTTGTAGTCATACCCACCATGCTCATTGTAGATGTGCCATATTTCGTTGTACATTTTTTCTGCTTTTTTTCTAGCGTTTTCCATAGTTTCTAGGTGTTTAGGTTATCTTATGCTTGAGTCAAATAAGTCTTCCACTCCCTCATCGGTGAGGGTTTCCTCGTTATTGTTTAGTCTCTCTACGCTGACTACGTTAAGGAAGGGAGAACCATCTTGTAGTCCCCTTACTTCTGTAGTAACATTGTATTGATTCTTTATACCATACCTAGTATGGGTTAGTACGTATGTAACGTTGATTGTTTGACCACCATAGGTAGGTCTCATCGTCTTATCAACGTACTCTAAGTGAATTGTTTCCAATTTTTCCATAGCTTCTAGTTGTTTAAAGGGTCATTAACATATTTATGATTATCTTTTACACTCTTAATAAGTATATTGAAATCTTCTGTATCAGCATCTCTCCTTGTCAACCAAAGAATATTGAATAATTCTCGTTGGATTTGGTAAGGACTTCTAGTTGATAAGTCTTTAGCGATTTCCATAATTTCTTGATTTGTCATAATTTCTAGTGTTTTTGGTTTAACTCATTTGTAATCAGTAATATAATCGGTAAATCCATTAAAGTTATAAGAGCTTTAATCTCTAGGCTATTGGACATCGTGTACACCATTATCGTTAGCGTAGTAGCTAGAATGGTGATAATTGTTAGGATAAATTTGCTCATAATTTCTATTGGTATTTAGTTAGTGTTAACTCGTAGTTTCTTAGCTTGGCAGTAAGCATCGCTATTGTTTCAGTGGTATCGTCACATATGTGAGTATTACACTGCTCCAATTGTACTTGGTAAAAGTGAGCATCTCGATTGATTTGCTCCAAGTCTTTTATGTGCTTCTTCGTAGATGCAATAAGACTAGTTAAATACTTTTCTTGGATAGACTCCATAATCGTTTGGTATTAAATTAAGTTTCCGTTTCGACCTTTTGGTCTCATCAGCACAAGCACTCACTTGTGGACGGATAGGAGAGTCCGTTCGAACAGACTCTCCAATCATCATCTTAGAGTAGATTCTCTAAGACTTCGTGTGTACAGATGGTTCATTCTACCATATTGGTCAACGAATGGCTTCACTGCGTGGTTTATCTTACGCGTCATCAACATCTTTCTAAAGTGCTTTGATAACTCCATAACCTCAGCCACTTTATCAGCATCATTGTTGTACATCATCATCAGAATAGGCTTTAGCTTACTCAGAAGACCTCTGTGTGTGCCATTTGGCTTGTTCACTGCGTAGTTAACAATCTCATACATCAATCGGTAGCGAAGATTTAAATCAGTCACACTCTTTACTCTGCTAGGCAATCTAAACTCAACTCGATTAGACTCAATACGACAAACTTGGTATTTTACGTGGTTTCTTAAACCTTCCCAATCGCCCTCGTTTGTATCCATAAAGATGTTAGCTTGACACCAAGACCTTTTTAATCTGAAACGATACAGAGCGTAGATAATTCCACTGAATGGTCTAAGGGCATCAGCTAACTCACTTCCGCTCATACCTTTAACCGCTAGGTTAATGTGACCACCGCAATCTCTGTTAGATGGAGAAAACTCATCGTTAACGATATCTCTAGCTTCACTGAACATACTCAACACCTTGTTGCGCCATACAGAACGACCAATAAGTGGTAATACGTTTGTGATGGCTTCAACACCACAAGAACCATCTGTCTCAAAGTGAGAGAATAACGGATATTCCTTAACCGCATTTCTGTGGAATGAATTCTTTTCAATCTCAAAGCCAATAGTAAACTTAGACTCAATCTCGCCGTCAGCAGTCACGTTAGTGGTTAAGTTTAACTCATTGTGTGGTAAGTGCTTGATGTCGTGTTGGAATGGAGTTTTATCGAACATTCTGTAAGGCAATCCGTTGCGCTTAGCCCATCCATAGGTTAACATACGACCTCTGTCGTCATTTCCCTCTGTAGTGTAAGTAATCTGTGCATTCATAGTGTTTGGTTTTAAAGTGGAGTCTGTTCGAACAGACTCCGTTAGTTAATTGGTTTAGCTTATTCTTGTAACGTTAGTCAGATTGTTTCTAAATGACTTCCAAGAGGATTGTCCTACCTTCCTAAATCTTGATTCTTTACAAGTAGTAGTTTGAATTATTCCATCAACGACAATCTCTACACATCCTCTTGAAAATCTTCTTGGACTTGTAGTTACCTTTAATGTGTGAGTCCCAAATACATCACTGAATTTAATAACATCGTTTACACGAATTTCGAATGGCTTAATAATAGTCTTCATAGTTTGGTTTTATTTGGTTAATGTTAGCGCCCATATGCTCGGCGAAGAGCATTACAACCACTTGGTCTATGGGCAAAAGTCTGTTCGAACAGACTATGAATTCAATTGCATTTTAGCCATCTCCAACAATGACTCTAGTGCTTCAATAGAACGAGCGTTAACTCCTTCAATTTTACCATCAGAAAGTAATCGAAGACTTGCTCCCTTATCAGACTCAAGTGCTTCAGCCTTAGCACTGAACGTCATTAGCGTAGTAGATGACTCACTACCTTCAGACTCATCTTCAGATTCTGCACCATCTTTGGCAAACTTTAAACAGCCTCTAACACTACGATTCTCAGTAGATTGCTTATACTCAGATATCTTGTTAGACTCAGATTCTCTTAGCTTACCTAAGTTAATCATCTCACTAAAGAACGCTTTCTTGTATCCCCAAATATCTCTGAAGTCTTCGGTAGTCATTACGATTCCGACATACTCCATCGCTTGCTTACCTTCAGTCGACTTCCACCATTGGTATGTCAAGTGCATCTTCAATGATAGCTTAACTTGTACGTCAAATGTATTCTTGACCATACCTTGTACATCGGAATTTAATGCCATTGCACCGCTAAACTCTTGTACATTGCTTTCTAGTAATTCTTCTAAATTTCTGTTAATTTGACTCATAATCATTTGGTTTTGAGCATCTTAGCTCGTTATGATGAGAGCGTATCTCTCATTCGCTTCGCTAATTACGTGCTTTTTTTGTTCTTATACAAGTACATTGTTGTTTTATTTTAGTTTAATTTCAATAGGCTGTTATGACTGATACAACTACTTAGTCATTATATGGTCTTATTATAGCTTCATTCAATAGNTAAAGCATTAGTAATAGGTAGTGGTTTGTTTAGATGTGTTTGGTGTGTGTGTGGGATAACCTCCAATGCAGATATGTCTCCTAGAACATATTCAGTCTAGGATTGTATGTGCATTGCGGTCTGTTTGAACGGACNATCTGTANCGCAGTGAATACGTCAAAGCTAGTGAGCGATTACGTCAAAGCTAGTGATGACGTGAGACGCAGAGCGATGACAACAGCGACGCAATAGGTTAACTACCACAGGCACAGGCAGTTAGGTAGGACTATACAAAAGGCTAAAAAATCGGAACACCGAGAACGAAAGGCAACCCCCACCCTTGAGAAAAAAGTCGGTTTCTGCGGGGGGTCGGCACGCGCGCGGCGGGGGGGAACCCACAACCCCTATATATCTAAAAAATTTTGTATCTTTACCCAATGTACGAGATAGAACTACAGAATAGAATTAAGATAGGATTTCTTTTAGGTTTCTCAATCTACCCTTCTGATAAGGAGTTTAAGTTCTCGGAGTACATATTATATTTAGGATTAATTAGTTTACACGTAAAAATATATAAAGATGGATTATAGCGGATTAACAGTAAAGGATGGTCGATTAATTAACAACCGTCCGGTAGGAAAGAGTGGAATCGAGGAAGCGGCAGAACTTCGCAAGATGGTTAAGAAGAATGAAAAGACTTCAATGATTGCTGATGGTATTGAGCGAGCTGAGATGAGAAAAGATATGAAAAAGTTTATGAAAGGATTTTAAGATACATTGTGTTTGATGGTTGAATTGATTGGGTAGTGACTTTCAATTCTAGAAGAGGGATTAAGTTCCCTCTTTTTTTTAACATTATATGTTAAATTGATGTTGATTTAATGTCAATTATTTTTAGTTAACTATTTGATTATCAGTACTACTGTTAATAATGTTAATTTTAACCCTAATTTATAGAAATAAAAAAATAATAATAAAGGGGAATATATATATATATAGTAGGGCGGACTAAAAGTAACATTTGCGTATTAAAAAATATGTTTTATATTTGCAGTAAATTAAATCAAATACAAAATGAATCAATCAGGTTACACTCCTAAGGAGTTACATTTCTCAGAAGAAGGCAGAACAAAGTTGTTTAATGGTCTAGAGAAAATCACTAACGCAGTACAGAGCACTCTTGGGCCTCAAGGACACACAGTGCTTATCGAATCACAAGAACATTTATCGGGAATGACCGTTACTAAGGATGGAGTCACAGTGGCTAAGTCTATTAGCTTGCTTGACCCTGTGGAGAATCTTGCAGTCAGAATAGTAAAGGAGGCTGCGGAGAAGACTGCTGTGTCTGCGGGTGATGGAACTACAACAGCTATTGTGTTGTCTAACGCCTTGGTTCGAAATGGAGATAGTATGATTAAGGCATCTGATAATAAGACGGAGGTTTTCAGACAGCTTGTAAAGGCTACTGAGGGTGTTATTAAAAACCTCAAGAAGATGAGCAAGCCCGTAACTAATAAGACGTTGACTAGTGTGGCAACTATATCGGCTAATAACGACTCGTTTATAGGAGGTGTAATAGCTAATGTCTATAAAGAAGTAGGTAAGGATGGTATTGTTACAGTTGAACGCTCACAAACCCCTGATACGTATTTTGAGACCACAAAGGGTGTTAAGGTAGATAGAGGATATTCATCTAACTTATTTGTAAACAACCATAAGAAGGATGAGTGTATCTTTGAGGATGTGAATATATTGGTTAGTGACGCTGAGATAAATAACATACTACAGATTGAGAATGTGTTAAAGCCAATTATACAGGAAGGGAGTAAGCTATTAATCATTGCACCTTGTTCAACTAACGTAATTAACACGTTGTCGGCTAATGTTATGAAGAATGGGCTTAAGGTTTGTTGTGTTCAGCCGCCGAACTTTGGTTACAAGCAGCACGAGTTAATGAATGATATTGCATTATCTGTTGGTGCTACTTACTATAGTGAGAAGACGGGTGATGATTTAAGTTTAATTATGCCAAGTGATTTAGGTAAAGCTAAGAAGGTTATAGTTGATAGAGACTCTACAATCATTGTGAAGGATGAGTCTGTTGTTTCTCAGCAGGATATAGATGGTAGGGTTGAGCAGTTATACTCAGCACAGCTTTTATCTAAGACAAAGGATGAGAAGGAATTTATACAATCAAGGATAGCGTCTCTAACCGGCGGTGTTGGAGTGATATACGTTGGTGGTCAGACTGAACTAGAGCATAAAGAGTTATATGACAGAGTTGATGATGCAGTGTGTGCTGTACGTTCAGCTACTCACGAAGGTATACTTCCGGGTGGAGGTGTAGCTCTTTATAAACAAGCTACGTACATAGAGGATGACAGCTATGGGATTGCGGGAAAGATTTTAGCGAAAGCACTTCGTGCTCCTTTGTTACAGATATTTTCTAATGCAGGCTTAGAGTTATCTGATGAAGTAAAGGAGAAGCTTATGTATGATGACTCTAACTATGGAATGAATGTAAAGAATGGTGAGTGGGGAGATATGTATAAGATGGGTGTTATAGACCCAATGAAAGTTACAAAGAACGCACTTCAAAATGCTGTGTCAGTAGCTGTCACTCTTTTAAGTACTAACGCTATTGTTACGATGGCACGAAGTTATGAGACAAAATAAGTTATGGTATCAAACATTATAATTACATTAGCAGCGATTTCATTGTATATTATTTACATTAATGTATTTGTAGATAAGGATGACAAGTAGTTTATCAGTAGTAATTAAAGCTATAAAAGATGCGTGGAATAATATCAAAAGCTTTGCGAGCGTCAATCAAGAAAGGCCTACCATTAAGCGTTGTTCAAAGGTATCTAAAGATAAAGCACAAAATTGCAGCAACTGCAACTGTCCTAAATAATCGTGTAAAAAATCTAGATGGGCAATAAAGATAAGAAGCCACCGAGAGGGAACGTAAAGTTTAACATAACCTTATCGGACGAGCAAAAGAAAGCAAAGGAGAACATAATGAATCACGCCTACAGTTTTATTGTAGGGAAAGCAGGCTCAGGTAAGACTCTCTTAGCGGTCCAAGTGGCGTTAGATTTATTTTTCAAAAGGCAGTATGACAAGATAATAATCACACGCCCTACAGTAGCCACTGAGGATAACGGGTTCTTACCCGGTGATGAGAAGGAGAAGCTCGAGCCTTGGCTTGTACCTATTATGTCAAATATGCGGAAGGTTTATAATAAGCCTGAGAAGATAGCGAAGATGGTAGAGCAGGAGGAGATTGAGCTTGTGTCTCTTGCACACTTCAGAGGTAGGACATTTGACAACGCTGTTGTTATAGTAGATGAGTTTCAGAACCTAACCAAGCCACAATTAAGGATGGCTTTAGGTAGGCTCGGTCGAAACTCAATAATGATATTCTGCGGAGACAATCAGCAGATTGACTTAGGGTCGTCTCTAAACTCAGCTATTGATGATGTTCATAAGATTAAGGATAGCAATCACGTGTTCAAGGTAATCCTAGAGGACAACCATAGACACCAAGCAATAAACGATGTACTAAAACTTTTAACAGGATATTAAATGAAGCCAATAGGAAAATATATAGCAATCAAAGAAATCAAGGAAGAGGTAAAAACTAAGTCGGGTCTTTTATTATCGGGTGATGATGTTGATGGTATACGTTACAAGAAAGCTAATGTAGCTGAATCAGGTACAGACGTGAATGTAATCAACAAGGGTGACACGATATACTACGATAGCAGAGCCGGTTACTCTATGTTTATTGAGAGTGAGCAGTTTACGATTATTCAGGAGCACGATGTTGTTGTTGTCGTGTAGCAGCGTTCATCTCTTTAATAAAATTCCTATACACCTTATCGGTATATTTTACATTCTTAGCAAACATAGGGTTGCCTGATAAACTAGTAGGTATCTCTTCACCGCTTAACTTATTGTAGATTGACGTGCATACTCTTTTACTTTTGTATGAGAGGACATATACTGTTTTTGTTGGGCCACATCTTTTTCTAAAGACCTGTATCCACCCATCACGTAGCAATCTTTTAAATCTACCCTTATCCCAACTTAGCAGTTCATCAAACTCATCAAACTTTGCTTTACCAAAGTAACCTTCTGAGTTTAAGAAGAGTATTACATCTAGGTCACCTTGCGATAGATTGTACTTGGCTTTTATGAAGTATCTTATTACACGCCAATACTTTAAGTAGTCATTATTCATTCGATTAAATTTTGTAGATTTGTAGGAACAAAAGTAGCACAAAATAATTTGCTATCTTTGTAGAAACAAAAAAAACATTATGAAAAAGCAAGGTTACAATTCAAGGTTAGACGAATCATTAGGAGCTAAGAACGGAAAGAAGTCTCAGTCAATGAAGTCAAGAAGAGATGAGTCGAAGGCTATGTCTAAGAAAGATTACGGTCACGCTTATGGTGGAGACCACTCAATGTCATACGAGCACCAATGTATTAAAGGTGGTAAAGTAGGAGCACATTTAAGTTCTATAATCAAAAAGTAATGGCTAAGTATAAAAGAGATTTAGGTAAGCCATTAGCTGAAACACCTCAAGAGACCCCGAAGAAGCAATCTTCTTTTGGTGTCCTTAAGTCGGATGCTAATAAGCCTAAGATGACCGGCCCTAAGATGCAAAATAAACCAACCTTTACAGAGAACGGTATCACATATACTTGGGATAGAAAGAACTCTGTTTACAGAGGGAACTTAGGCGGTAAATAACCTTTAAGTATAAGTAAAATGGAATCAAAAGGATTAGGAGACTCCGTAGAAAAGTTTACTAAAGCAACAGGGATAAAGGCTGTTGTTGAGAAAGTTGCTAAAGCTGTCGGTAAAGAAGACTGCGGTTGCGGTAAAAGAAAGGATACATTAAATAGGGTTTTCCCATACAATAAAGATAATAAGTAATGGCATATCAAAAATTACAAGCAGGTAGATTCTTAAATGTTATCCCTAGCGATACTGTTAATATACCAAATATAGCAGCAGTTACTCAAACGGGAACAAGCACTTCCGGTACTAATAATAAACTTACTGATACTAGTGGCGACTTTATAAATAAAGGTGTAGCTGTAGGTGATATTATATATGCCGGAGCAGTTGCGGCAACAGTAACAGCTATTGATAGTGCTACTGTACTTAGCACTTCAGCTACTATTCCAACGAACACAGCTTATACTGTATACTCTCAAGCTAATAACCCTCAGAACGGATGTGCTTTATATTGCGGAGGTTCAGGCGACATTACTGTTGTTAACACTTCAGGTGATGTTGTTACATTTAAAGCTATCCCTACCGGAATGTTTATACCGCTAAACTCTGTTATTAGAGTTAACTCTACAAACACAGACGCTACATTCATTATAGCTCTTTGGTAGGTTATGATAAATATTATTGGTAATATAATATTAAGCTCAACCCTAGCAGTTGTTAATCTAATAGCCGGTATAGTTACCTCCGGACTAAAGATGTGGCTACCTTTCGAAAAAAGCGAGAGACTTGGGGGAACTCAAATATCTCCTGATAAATCGGGTAACTCAAACAACGCTACTCTATATACAGGTAAGTGTCTTGAATTTAATGGTACTACAGATTATGTTGATTTAGGCTTACAATCAAACCCTGCAACAAATATGACCTTTGCTTGTTGGTTAAACCCTATTATATCAGCTAGTTCATCGAACCAATCTATAATAGATTATGGTAAATTTAATGTTTGGCTTAATGACAATGACACTCTAGTTGTCTATACAAACACAGGTGGAGCAGGAGTTAATTACACAATATCAGATTTAAACAATAAATGGTCTAGGCTCGTAGTATCAGTAAGTGGAACAACAACGTCAGTTTATATTGATGGTACTTTTATACAGAGTAAAACAACAACTGCATTATCAGGTACTGCTAATACTTCCGTTATTGGTAGAGAAGGAACAACTAAATATTACAAGGGTAAGCTTTCAGATTTACAAATTTGGGATATAGCTTGGGCACAAGCTGATGTAACCTTTGACTACAACAATCCTCAGCATCTTGTTACTGACAATTCTGCTTCAAGTATTGCCTTATCCAACCTTAAAGGTTATTGGCATTTGAGCGAGGGTAATGGTAATGTTGCATTTAATAGCGGAGTCCCTTTGGGTTCTGAGCTTATTCCTGATGGCGACTTTCCTTTAGGAACAACTGAATGGGCTAGTAGTACAGGTGCAGGAACATTTGGTGATGGTTACTTTGAATTTATTAATTCTAGAGGTGCAGGGGTAATTTTAACTAGTAGTAGTACAGACCCTGTACCGGACCCTACCTCAATTATATTATTTACATATACTATATATGATGTGGCAACAGGTGATGCAATTAGTGTGAGAGTTAAAGAGCCTATAGGAAGTGTTGCTATTTCTAAACCGCCTCCAAGCGGAATTAGAACTGATGCAAACGGTACTTATACTTTCATTTACACCGGTGGTGGAGCTTCAAACCGCCCTACATTTGAGGTGCTTGCGGCTAGTGATGATTTTAAATTGACTAATGTTTCGGCAAAAGTAATTTCTGTCGGCAAAATTTTAGGAGGCTCTTGGGAAACAGCAGAATCTACAATGCCGCAATTAGGTATGATGGATTGGAATAAGTTGTCAAACTTAAATTATTATTTAGCATCTCCTTTAACTCAGAATTCTAATATTGATGTTACTTTAATATCAAACCCTAATGACCCTTCTAAAGACATTACGGGTAACCCTGTTCGACTTAGAGAGCATAGTTTAAATTTAGATGGTTCGGGTTATGCTGAGGTGGCTGATTCTACTTCTATTAATCCTACAGATGCTATAACTGTTGAGTGTTGGGTTTATTGGGACGCATCTTCTGATTCAGGTTTGGTCGCAAAGTGGACTTCAGGTATTAACCAAGATTATATGCTGTATAAACAATCAGCTACACAATTTGATTTTTACATTGGGGCTCAAAATAAAAGATGTAATACTGCTTTAAGTAATGGTTGGAATTATATAGTAGGTACTTACGATAAAACTCATATGAAGGTTTATCTTAATGGTGATTTAGATGCAACATTAGCACATACATCAGCAATACCTAATACCGTACAAGTTTTAGAAATAGGAAGATATAACAATCAAGCTTCTTTTTCTTACTCTGAACGAATTGATGATGCAAGGTTATACGACATAGCATTATCAGCAGAGGAAGTAGAGCAAAACTACAATGCAGGATTACCTGCACATACTACATCATCATCATTTAGTGATGACTTCTCATCAGATTACGGATTATAAATAAATAGAAATGGCAAAACGAGATTATAAAAGCTCAACATTAAGAAACGGATATAAATCCTTGGTAGGAACAAACAGAGATACAAAAGTTTCTGTAGCTTCAGGAGATAAACGAACTAGAGCTGAGCTATTAGATTCTATCGAGGACTTGTTTCAAGGTGGAGAGAACACTATTACTCCTGAAGATTTACGAGCAGTATTAACTATGATAGTTTTATCTAGTAAAAATTCTAGTGACGATAGATAAATTTATTTGTTTAAATAAAGTATATATTTAGATATGAGAGGAAATGTATTTTTGTGTTTAAACGACGCAACTTTTAATAGCTTAATACCGGATGAGTTAATAAGTAGCTATGGTATACCTGAGTATGACGAAGAGGGTATTCAAAACGGTGTTATTCACCCAACCTTCAAAGAGCTTGGTGAAAGCAATGGAGGTAAGTTTGGGGCTAATCCAATGATAAGGGTAGATGATGTTGAGTACTATATAGTACAGCTTGAAGCATCTTGGCTTAAAGGAGAGTTATCTTCTTTAATTAAATTGGGCGAGGGTAAGTCTTATCCTAGTAATAGTTTAATGACTAACTCAGAGGCTTCTAAATTTTGTTCAGATAATCAAACTGATATTATATAATATGTGGACTAGCTCAGCGACATTTAAGTGCGTAAGTATAAAATATTTATGGATAGCAAAAGAAAAGCATCAGCGATAAAAAGGGCGGGAGTCTCAGGCCTTAATAAGCCAAAGCGAACTCCTAGTCACCCAAAGAAATCACATATCGTTGTCACTAACTGTAATGGTAAGGTGAAGACAATACGGTTTGGTGAGCAGGGAGCAAAGACAGCCGGAGCTCCTAAAAAAGGTGAGGGCTCAAAGATGAGTGCAAAAAGGCGTTCGTTTAAAGCACGTCACGCAAAGAATATAGCTAAGGGTAAATGTTCTGCTGCGTATTGGGCGGATAAAGCAAAGTGGTAAGATGGATAAGGATGTCATAAAAAATATAGCAGTAAACGGAGCTGCAATAGGAGTTAGCTTAACAGAGGTTGAGCAATTTTTAAGATTAACTGCTTTAGTTATAGGTTTAGCTTATACAATATATAATTTCTATACAACGTATAAATCTAACAATATTAAGTAATGAATTTTTTTTATAAACTAAATAACCCAAAAATTGCCTACATTTTATTTTGGGCTTTAATGGTTATGCCATATGTGGTTGGATTTATAGTAGTAACACATTAATAAGTTATGAGGTTAAGTAAAAATTTTTTATTGTCTGAATTTACAAATAGTAATACAGCTAAAAGATTAGACATAGATAATGAGCCGACTAAAAAACATCTACGTAATTTGCAGCGTGCTGTTGACTTTCTTTTACAACCTCTTCGTGACGCTATTGGTCCTATCAGGGTTAGTAGTGGTTATCGTTCCAAAGCACTTAATCGTGCTATTGGTGGGAGTTCTAAGTCGCAGCATTGCAAAGGTGAAGCTTTGGATTTACAGTATTGGGAAAACGGAGTGATGGACAATAAAGCTATCTATGATTGGATACTAGAGTCAGGTATAGAGTTTGACCAAATGATTAACGAGTTTGATTTTTCTTGGATACATATATCTTTAGTTAAGAATGGTAATAGAAAGCAGGTACTTGAAGCGTTTAAAGACGAAGATGGTGATGTTAAATACAGATACGCAGATGTTTAAAAATATACTAGGTAGTTTATTAGGTCAAGCCACAGAGATTATAGATGAGGTTGTAACGACAGATGAGGAGCGTTTAGCTTTAAAGCAAAAGCTTGAGGAGGTTGTTCAGAACCACGAGAAGGAGATGTATGCTTTAGAGGTTGAGGATAGAAAAAGTGCACGCTCAATGTTTAGCGATGACAATATAATACAAAAAGCTCTTGCTATTATATTTACAACAGCTTACTTCTTTTTATCTTACACGATGTTTAAATACTTCGTAATGAATACGCTTGAGTTGTCTGATTATGAAATAGGATTTATAAGTACAGTCTTTGGAGCTATGTCTAGTAAGGTAAATACTATAGTAGACTTTTTCTTTGGAGGTTCATCTAAGAAATAATTCCTATCTTTGTAGGAAACTAAATCTAATCAAATGGCAAATTTAACAAAAGAAGAGTTAGAGACTCTTCAAGGTTCATTAAAAGAATTCAATAAGTGCAAGATGCAGTTAGGTGAAACAGTCCTACAGCAGCACGCTCTTATAGGAAAGATGTCAGCTCTTAAAGAGCAGTCAGCACAAGAGGAAAGAAAGTTAATAGATAAATACGGTAAAGATTCTGTCATCAATATTGAGACAGGAGAAATAAAACCACCTGAAAAGAAATAGTTATGCCAAAAATAAGTACATACGCAACAACAACTCCTGCACTTGATGATAAGTTAATAGGGAGTGACGCTAACGCAACGCCTGCTAACTCAACAAAAAACTTTACCCTAGGTGATGCTCTAACTCTTTTTAATGGTAATGCGGTTCCTGCGTCAGCTACAGCCGCAGGCGTTAAGGGTCAAATAGCTTTAAACGCAACTCATTTGTACGTATGCACGGATACTAATGTTTGGAAGAGAGTAGCTATAGCTACATTCTAAAGCTATGGATATTCGTAAAATATCTGTAGGCCCGGATTATAAGTCAGGTGCAATGCACTACTTAGTTGGTCAGGAGATACTAGGAGCGTCGCATAAAATACATTTAATTCAGTATGACAAACAATCTATATCCTATAAGATTTGGATACAACGTGAGGATGTTATAGTTTTGTGGAAAGAGTTTAACTCTAGTATGCCAATTTCAATCGAATACAATATAAACTTTTAGAATGAGTTACGAAGACGATTTTATAAAAGACTCTGCATCTAGAGCAGAGGAGTCTAAAAAAGACACTTTAGATTCTTGGATAGTTGACCTAGAAGAAAAAGAACAGCCCGAGGCTTGCAGTATAGATGACGAGGACTGTGAAGCGTGCGGGTCATAATGAAGTCCCCATTTAATTTTATAGTAAGACCTATTGAGGGTAAGCGATATACTAACACTAAAGATATTGGTGGTATGGAGTTTATTGTTAATACCTCAGAGGAAGAGCATAAGTTTTCTAATAGGCAGGCTACAGTGGTTGAGACCCCTGTAGGATATGAAGGCCCTGTAAGTATAGGTGATATTCTTTTAGTTCACCACAATGTGTTTAAGTTCTACAACGACATAAAGGGTAGACGTAAGAGTGGTAAGAGTTATTTTAAGGATGATTTATTTTTTGTAGATAACGACCAATTCTATTTGTATAAAAAAGATGGAAGTTGGAATAGCCACGATAGATTTTGTTTTGTAAAACCTATAGATAAGCTAGATAGCTTTATGGATAAGGCTTGTAAGTATGAGCCTCTTATGGGTGATATGGTATATTCGAATGATTACTTAAAGTCTCAAGGCGTGCAAAATGGTGACAGGGTTTTCTTTACACCTGACAGCGAGTATGAGTTTACAATTGATGATGAGGTTTTATACAGAGTATTTGACCATCAGATAACTATGAAGGTTTAATGTTTGGAATAATTGACCAAGTACTACCTAACCCTAAAGATTATGTAAGAGAAGTTTTAAGTAACTCTTTTATAGATGTCTCTGATGGAGTCAATGTGTTTAAAGGAATACAGCCTAGAAGTAACGATGAGTTTGAAAAAAAAGTATTGGATATATTTACAGGTTATGAAGTAGCTTTTAATTTTATACGTCAATCTCCTTATCTTCAAGATGAGCCTAATTATTTACACAGTGATGAGATGATGGGTGATATTACAGTTCTTTTTTATTTAAACGAAAGGTACCCTGAAGGTGCGGGAACAACAGTCTATATTCCTAATGATATAAAAGTTATTGATTATAAGTTTAATAGAATGTGTTGGTTTGACTCTAAAGAATTGCATTCTAGAAATATAAAAGAAAACTTTGGAGTTGATTATGAGGCAAGATTAGTTCAAGTAATGTTTTTAAAAAAAATATAATGGACTCTACAGAGTTAAGGAAAGAAATTATAGATGCGGGTTATAAAGCTGTTAAGCAACTAATAAAGGTTGCTAAAGAGGATATTATAAAGCCTGACCCTGAGGATGATTTAGCTGCTGATAAATTAAAAAATGCAGCAGCGTCTAAGAAGTTATCTATATTCGATGCATTTGAGATACTTAAACGTATTGATAACGAGCAAGACAACTTAAACATAGAGGCTCAAGGGCCTAAGAGAACAGATACTAAACAAGGATTTGCAGAACGAAGGTCAAAATAACTTATACAGAGTAGTTGAGGATTATATTCCTAAAGGGCCACTAAAGAAAAAGAATAGCGGTAGAAGTTGGTTGTATGGATACAACGAACAATACGACTTTATAAATATATCTAAGACCGGGCAGGTAGGTGAGGTGGTAGAAATATCAGGATTAAAGATAGGATTACCTTCAAGAGCTGAATCAATACCGCAAAGACATAAAACTAAATCGCTTCAGTATTGGGAGCGAGCAGAGTTCCCAAAAGAATTACAAAAGATAAACTCAATATTTCAATGGAATGAGATGCCTGCTGCTTTCAAGGATAGGTGGGTTGACTATATTGAGACTGAATTTGACAGAAGGGAGGACGGTTATTGGTTTATGAATAAAGGGGAGCCTACGTATATTACGGGGTCTCATTATATGTATCTGCAATGGACTAGCATTGATGTTGGTTACCCTGACTATCGTGAGGCTAACAGAATCTTTTTTATTTTTTGGGAAGCGTGTAAAGCTGATAAGCGTTCTTTTGGGATGACTTACTTAAAGATAAGACGTTCAGGTTTTTCTTTTATGGGGTCGTCAGAGGCTGTTAATACAGGTACACTAGCAAAAGATTCTAGAGTAGGTATATTATCTAAAACCGGTTCGGATGCTAAAAAGATGTTTACAGATAAGGTAGTTCCCATCAACGGTAGGCTTCCTTTCTTCTTTAAGCCGATTATGGATGGTATGGATAAACCAAAGACTGAATTAGCTTTTAGAATTCCTGCATCTAAAATTACAAAGAAGAATATGTACGACATTGAAGCTGAAGAGCTTGAAGGTTTGGATACTACAATAGATTGGAAGAATACGGATGATAACTCGTATGATGGTGAAAAGCTATTGCTTCTAGTACACGATGAAAGCGGGAAGTGGATTAAGCCAAACAACATATTAAACAATTGGCGTGTAACAAAAACTTGTCTACGTTTGGGTAGTAAGATTATTGGTAAGTGTATGATGGGTTCAACATCAAACGCATTATCTAAGGGTGGGGATAACTTTAAAAAGCTGTACGAAGATTCGAACGTAGGTAGCAGAAATGCAAACGGTCAGACTAAAAGTGGGATGTATGCATTGTTTATACCTATGGAGTGGAATATGGAAGGCTTTATAGATAGATATGGAATGCCTGTGTTTAAAAAACCTGCAAACCCAATCGAAGGCGTGGATGGTGAAATGATTAATAATGGGGCTGTAGATTATTGGACCGCAGAGGTAGACTCTTTAAAAAGTGATGCTGACGCGTTAAATGAATTTTATAGACAATTCCCACGTACTGAGTCTCACGCATTTAGAGATGAGAGTAAGTCTTCTTTATTTAATCTAACTAAGATATATCAACAGATAGATTATAACGATTCATTAATAATGGAGCACCACGTAACACGTGGGTCATTTCATTGGAAGGATGGTCAGAAAGACACTCAAGTTATATTTAGTCCTGATACTCGAGGAAGATTCTTAGTAAGTTGGGTTCCAAATAAAAACTTACAGAATAACATCATAACAAAAAGAGGAATGAAGTATCCCGGGAATGAACACATAGGTTCGTTTGGATGTGACTCGTATGATATATCAGGAACGGTTGGAGGTAAGGGGTCTAACGGTTCTCTTCACGGGCTAACTAAGTTTAATATGGATGAAGCTCCAAGTAGTGAGTTTTTCTTAGAGTATATCGCAAGGCCTCAGACGGCTGAGATATTTTTTGAAGAGGTTCTTATGGCTTGCATATTTTATGGTATGCCAATATTATGTGAAAACAATAAACCTAGATTATTGTATCACTTTAAAAATAGAGGTTACAGAGGTTATTCAATGAACAGACCTGACAAGCAGTTTAACAAACTCTCTAGAACAGAGAAAGAGCTAGGGGGAATACCTAACTCATCTGAGGATGTTAAGCAGTCTCACGCATCTGCAATTGAATCTTACATTGAAAAGCATATCGGTTTAGATATAAATAACAACTACAGAGATTCGGACGAGATGGGTACAATGCCATTTGCTAAAACTCTAGAGGATTGGGCTAAGTTTGATATTAACAACAGAACTAAGTTTGATGCCTCTATAAGCTCAGGGCTAGCTATAATGGCAAACCAAAAGCACACCTACCTTCCGGAGCAAAAAGAGTCAAAAATAAGTATTACCTTTGGGAGATATAATAACAAGGGGTCAATCAGTGAATTTTTAAGATAGATGAAAGAGGTAAATATAAATATTACGGCTGCAGGATTTCCTAGTCAATTTGTTTCTGACGCTGAAAAAGCTACAGACGAGTTTGGATTACAGATAGGTCAAGCCATTCAGTATGAATGGTTTAAGAAAGACTCTAGCAACTGTAAGTTTTACGACCAACAAAGAGATTTTAGGAGACTACGTTTGTATGCAAGAGGCGAGCAGTCAATTGCTAAATATAAAAACGAGCTTGCTGTAGATGGAGATTTATCTTATCTTAATTTAGATTGGACTCCTGTACCTATACTCCCTAAGTTTGTAGATATCGTTGTTAACGGTATGTCTGATAGGTTGTTTAAGGTTAGTGCGTATGCTGAAGATGCTATGTCTCAAGATAAGCGTAGTAAGTTTCAGGATATGATACAAGGGCAGATGGCTGCCAAAGAAGTTCTTACGACTATACAGGAGAACACAGGTATGAATCCATTTACTATGGACCCTGATGATTTACCTGAAAATGATGAGGAGCTTTCGCTGTATATGAACCTCAACTATAAACCTGCTATTGAGATAGCAGAAGAGGAAGCTATAAATACTTTGCTTGCTGAAAATGAATACGTTGACCTACGTAAAAGATTCGACTATGACCTTACAGTAATTGGGATTGGTGTAGCAAAGCACGAGTTCCTTCCGGGTTCAGGAGTTAAAGTTAGCTATGTAGACCCTGCAAATGTAGTTTATAGCTACACTGAAGACCCTCACTTTAAAGACTGTTTTTATTGGGGAGAGATAAAGACCCTACCTATAATAGAGTTAATGAAGATAGACCCTTCTTTAACTAATGATGACCTACAGCAAATATCAAAGTATAGTCAGAGTTGGTATGACTATTATAACACAGCACAGATGTTCCAAGATAATATATTCTCTAGGGACTCTGCTACACTATTATACTTTAACTATAAGACCACAAAAAAGATTGTATACAAAAAGAAGGTGTACGATAATGGTGGTTCTAAGATGATTGAGAAAGACGACCAATTTAATCCACCACAAGAGATGATGGAGGAGGGGAAGTTTGAAAAGGTCGAAAAGACTATTGATGTGTGGTACGATGGCGTAATGGTTATGGGTACTAATATAATATTAAAGTGGGAGCTTGCTGAGAATATGGTTCGACCTAAGTCAGCTAGTCAACACGCTATACCAAACTATGTAGCTGTAGCCCCAAGAATGTATAAGGGTGTGATTGAGTCATTAGTTAGAAGGATGATTCCTTTTGCTGATTTAATTCAGATGACTCACTTAAAACTACAGCAAGTTATATCTAAGGTTGTCCCTGATGGTGTTTATATAGATGCAGACGGATTAAATGAAGTTGACTTAGGTACGGGTAATGCTTATAACCCTGAAGACGCTTTACGTTTATACTTCCAAACAGGTAGTGTAATAGGTAGAAGTTATACGCAGGATGGTGAGTACAATCAAGGTAAAGTTCCTATCCAACAGCTTACATCAAATTCGGGGGCTAGTAAAACGCAGATGCTTATAGGGAACTATAACCATTACTTAGGGATGATACGTGCGGTAACGGGGTTAAATGAAGCTAGAGATGGTTCAACTCCTGACCCTAACTCATTGGTAGGTGTACAGAAGTTAGCAGCTTTAAATTCTAATACAGCTACAAGACATATACTAGACGCAAGTTTATTTATGTACAGAAGTTTAGCTCAAGCTTTAACATATAGAGTTTCGGATATTTTAGAGTACGCAGACTTTAAAGATGAGTTCGCTAATCAGATAGGTAAATACAATGTCGGTATTCTTAAAGAGATTAATGAGTTGTATATATATGACTTTGGTATATTTATAGAGGTATCTCCTGATGAGGAGGAGCGAGCTCAATTAGAGCAGAACATACAAATGGCTCTATCTAAGGGTGATATAAATCTAGAGGATGCAATTGATATTAGAGAACTTAGAAACCTTAAGGTTGCTAATCAACTTCTTAAAGTTAAACGTATCAAGAAGCAGGAGCGTGATGAAAAGATGGCTATGCAGAAACAAGCCATTACAGCTCAGCAACAAATTAAGTCACAACAACTTGCAGCTCAAACAGCTATGCAGAAGATACAAGCTGAAACTCAAGCCAAGATGCAGATTAAGCAAGCAGAAGTTGCATTTGATATTCAGAAGATGAATAACGAGGCACAGCTTAAGGCTACCCTTATGGATAAAGAGTTTGACTTTAATATGCGTCTTAGAGATATATCTGAGAATGCATTACAGAGCAGAGAGACTCAACGTGAAGACGCAAAGAGTTCTCGTATAAGTCAACAGAATACTGAGCAGAGTAAGTTAATATCTCAAAGAAAAAACAATCTACCTCCTATGACGTTTGAATCTAATGAGGATAGCTTGGATGGTTTTGATTTGTCTGAATTTTCACCTAGATAGATATGGCTACAAAAGGAAGAACAAAAGGAAATAAGATATGCCCTGCAGGAATAGCTTGGGCTAAAAAAACTTTTGATAGATACCCTTCAGCATATGCAAATATGGCTGCAAGTAAGTATTGTAAAGACCCTAACTACGCTAAAAGCTCTAAAAAATAAAACTATGGCATTTAAGATACATATGATGTACAAAGGTAAGCAAGCTATTAAAGCCCTTACAAATAAAGACCATTTGTCTTTAAAGAAAAGAGGTTTCTCACACACAAAACCTAAGCCAAAAACAAAACCAAAGTATTAATGGGTGAGTTAAAAAAGTGGAGAGACGAGAAGTGGGTTCGTATTGGAACAGATGGTTCTATTAAGGGAGCTTGCGGTACAAGTGAGAATAAAAAAAATCCTGATAGATGTCTACCATTAGCTAAAGCTAATAGTATGACTAAAGCTGAAAGAGCAGCTACAGCAAAAAAGAAAAAGAAAAGCGGACGAACAAAACAGTTTGTATCTAATACTAAGGCAGGAAAGGTCACGTCTAGGTACGCTTAAATTGTATTAATTAATTGTTTAACTTTGCATAAAATCAAATCAAATGGAAATTAAAGTAAGAGCAGTAGACGATATAGAAGAGAAATCTGTAGCACAAGTCGAAGAAGAATTATTAGAAAAGCACGAAGAGCAGTTTGACGATTCAACACCTAAAGAAGAAGTTGTTGAGCAAGTAGTAGAGACTACTGAATCCGAAGGCTTAACTGAGGAGCAAGTTCTTTCACATATTAAGAATAGATATAATAAGGAGATTACATCTATGGATGAGCTTTTTGCTGAGAGAGAATCTCAAGAAGAGTTGCCTGAAGATGTTGCTGCTTATTTTAAATATAAAAAAGAAACAGGACGTGGGATAAGTGATTACGTTAAGTTACAACGTAATTTTGATGAAGCGAATCCTGACGCTTTGCTACGTGACTACCTTAAGGCTACGGAGACAGCTCTTGACGATGATGACATACAGTCATTAATGGATGAGTACTCCTACGATGCAGACTTAGATGATGAGTCGGATATTAAGAAAGTCAAAGTAGCAAAGAAAAAAGCTATTGCTAAAGCTAAAAACTATTTTGTTGAGCAACAAGAGAAATACAAGCAACCCCTTGAGTCAAGGCCGGAAGCTGTCTCTGAGAGCGAGAAGGAACAGTACAATGCTTACAAGCAATATTTAAACGAGGCTGCAACGCAGCAAGAGGAGACTAAACGAAAGTCTGAGTGGTTTACACAAAAGACTAACGAAGTTTTCAACAATGAGTTCAAAGGTTTTGAGTTCAATATTGGAGAAGACAAAGTTACGTATAGTACGGGTAGTGCAGAAGAAACTAAGAAGTCACATTTATCACCTATGAACTTTGTTAACAAGTATCTAGATGATAACGGACTAATGAAAGACGCTGCAGGATACCATAAAGCGTTAGCGGTTGCAATGAACCCTGAGAAGTTTGCTCAGTATTTTTATGAGCAGGGTAAGGCAAATGCCACAGAGGATGTAATGAGGAAGACTAAGAATATCAATATGACAACTCGTAACACTCCTGAGGTATCGTCTAAATCAGGAACACAGTATAAGTCTTTAAGTAATGACTCGGGTCGCGGCTTAAAGATTAGGAGTATTAAAAGAAAATAAATTTTAAAAATTAGAAAAAATGGCAGGTTCAGTACAAGGAACACCGGGCTTTGATTTACAGCCAAGTTCGGAGCAGGTTGCTTTAAGTAGCAACTATATTACAGATTTTAATTTCTTAAATCAGTATCTACCTGATACTTATGAGAAGGAATTTGAGCGTTACGGGAATCGTACCGTAGCATCTTTTTTACGTTTAGTAGGAGCAGAGATGCCTTCTAACTCTGACCTTATCAAATGGGCGGAACAAGGTCGTTTACACACTAAGTATGTTGATGTTACTTGTGCGGCAGGTGCAGCAGCAGGAAGTGCGGTTTGGACTATTAACGATACTTTAGTACCGGGCGGCGGAAGCGTTGCTGTACGTGTAGGTCAAACAGTTATGTTAACTAGAAACACAGGAGGTAAAAACCTTAAAGCTGTAGTGACTAATGTAAATACGGCAACGGGAGCGGTTACTCTTGCTTACTATGGAGCAAACCACACACCTGTTGCTACTGATAAGTATACAATGTTTATCTACGGTTCTGAGTTCAAGAAAGGAACAGGAGGAATGGTAGGTTCTTTAGAAGCTGATGACGTATTCTTTGAGAATAAGCCAATTATCTTAAAAGATAAGTACGCAGTATCAGGTTCTGATATGGCTCAGATTGGATGGGTTGAAGTAACTACTGAGAATGGAGCGAACGGATACCTTTGGTACTTGAAATCAGAGCACGAAACTCGTTTACGTTTTGACGACTACTTAGAGACAGCTATGTTAGAAGCAGTTCCTGCAGCAGCAACTTCAGGTGCAGCAAAAGAGTTTGGTAATACAGGTGGTACGGATGGACAAGGTGGTTCTGAAGGTGTATTCTACTCTGTAAGCCAACGTGGAAATGTATGGTCAGGAGGTAACCCTAATGTATTAGGTGACTTTGACGCAATCATCCAACGTCTTGATAAGCAAGGTGCAATTGAGGAGAACGTAATGTTCGTTGACCGTCAGTTTGGATTCGATATTGATGATATGTTAGCAGCACAAAACTCTTACGGAGCAGGTGGTACTTCATATGGTTTATTTGACAACGACCAAGAGATGGCGTTAAACTTAGGATTCACAGGATTCCGAAGAGGTTATGACTTTTACAAGTCTGATTGGAAATACTTGAATGACCCAACTATGCGTGGTGGTTTACCAACAGGTGTAGGTTCAGGTCGAATTAACGGGATGTTAGTTCCTGCAGGTTCAACTTCAGTATATGACCAAATCTTAGGTAAGAACGCTAAGCGTCCTTTCTTACACGTACGTTACAGAGCTTCACAAACTGAAGACAGACGTTACAAGACTTGGATTACAGGTTCAGCAGGTGGTGCAGCTACTTCTGACTTGGATGCAATGGAAGTTAACTTCTTGTCTGAGAGAGCTGTATGTACTTTAGGTGCAAACAACTTCTTCTTATTCCAAGAGTAGTAGATTATAAAAGGAGTCTGTTCGAACAGACTCCTTTTACTTTTTTTAAATTCAAATTAAATTCAAATGAAAAAAACAGTAGAGTACGTAGATAAGCAGTACAAGCTATTAGGTGAAGATGCACCTTTATCGTTTATGCTTGCTTCAAGAAATTCAAGAAGATTCCCATTACTATGGTTTGATGAGGAGAAGGGTGAGCAAAGAGCACTTCGATACGCAAGAAACCAACAGAGTCCATTCGAGGACGAGCAAGATGGCAACGCAATACTAGAGCCAATTGTATTTGAGGATGGGTTTTTAACGGTTCCAAAATCAAACCAATCATTACAGAAGTTTTTAGAATTACATCCCGCAAAGGATGTTAAGTACTCTTTAGTTGATAAGACAAAAGAAGCTACTGAGATTTTAGAGGACTTAAACTTAGAGGCTGACGCATTGATTGCAGCTCGTGAGTTAAACATAGACCAAATAGAAGCGGTTACTCGTGTAGCTTTTGGTACTGACCCTAGCACAATTACATCATCTGAACTTCGTAGAGATATTTTATTATTTGCTAAGCAAAATCCTATGGCGTTTTTAGAGGTTGTAAACGATTCATCTTTACAGGTTGACTCAATGATACAATCATTCTTTGATAAAGGCTTATTAGCTTTTAGAAAGAATAAGAAAGAGGTATTCTTTAACACTCCTACTAATAAGAAGCGTATGCTTGTTGTTCCGTACGGAGAAGACCCACTGTATGTGGTTTCTTCATACCTTCAGAGCGATGATGGTTTAGAGGTTCTAGAGTTTCTCGAAAAAGTCGCAGAGACTAAGTAGTAAAAATGGAGGCAGAAATGCTTCCTTTTTTTTTGCTATCTTTGTTTCATTATTAATCATCTAATTTTTTAAACGATGGAAAAATATTTAAAAATTTCTACATCTTCAAGACCTGCGGCGAATCCTTATCAGTTAGTGTCTTGCTCGAATGTAGCTCACGTATACTCTGCAAGTGCAACAGCAACTTCAACTAGAGTAGATTACACTGATGGTACTACTGCTACAATAGCTCACGTTGCAGCAGTCGGGTTTGATGTAAGGGATGCTATCTCTGACGCTATTATAGCGGCAAGACAAACCTCTTGGACTCAAATAGAATACTTAGTAGATATGCCAAAAGTGGCAACAGGAATAACCTTAGCATAACTTAAGAAAATGGAAAAATTTATAAAACTAGCCGTGACAGGTTCAGGGACGCAGACATTAAGTTTGTCTAATGTAAAAATGATTATTGGTAACGGAACTACAAGTACAATTGTTCATTATCTTGGGGGAGCAAAAGCTACCTTAACTAATAATTCTGATACTAGTTTTACTTTAGAGAATCAATTACAGAATACTATGACAGCTTTATATGAAAAGTCGTGGACTAGTAATCAAGATACTATTACACCTGTTGTAGCAGTGTCGGCAATCGCAGTAACATAAGATTATGGCAAAGTATTTAGGGATACCCTTGAAACTAACAGGCGGAACGACAGTGACTCCAACCTACGGTAATGTAGACTTGATAACTAATGGAGATTTTGATACTGATAGTGATTGGACAAAAGAAGGTACGTGGACTATTGGTGGTGGTGTTGCTAATAGAACAGCTCAAAATTCAGATTTTGAAATATTACAAGCTTTTACTTCTAACAACACTAAAACTTGGCTTGTATCATTTGAGCTTAAAACTAGAACAGGAGGTGGTGTTGGAGTAAGATTAAACGGAGGCTCTGTTGCAACATATTATACTACACCCGCTGTTTATACTGAGGTTTTAACCGGAGGAGGTACAGCAACACATTTAATTATTCAAGCAAACGGCACGTTTGCAGGTACAGTAGATAATGTATCTGTAACAGAGGTATCACTAGGTAATTACCTTCAAGTAGTTGGTGGTGACTTTTTGACGACTTGTAAGGTTGGGGACTTAGTATTTAATACTACAGATAAAACTGAGGCGGTTATTGTGCAAGTTCTTGATAATAATACATTGTTACTATCTAATGATAGCCTTTCAACTGCAGGAGATGTATTCTCTATATTTGCAAGTAACGGCGATACAAGAGGTAATCAGATTCTTAAGATAGATAACTACATTATTTCTGAGTATGACGAGGCGACAAGTGCAGCTAATGCATCATCATTTTGGTTTGCTGCAGGCCCTCAAGCCGACAAGGTTACTCTAACACAGCTTAACAACGCAGTAAATACATACTTTGTGGCTGACGTGATTGAGAGATTTGTTCAGAGATTGAACGCTCAGTCAGCAACAGCTAGTAGGTTAGATATTCCGCTTGATGAGTTTAGAGACCATAAATATAATCAGGTGTTGACAACAACAGCTATAACACTTTCATAAGATGGCAAATTTTTTAAAACTAAATAAATCATACTTGGGACCTGAGGTCCTAAGTAATGGTTCTTTTAATGGGTATGGCCCTGAAAAAGTAACAAACGGTGATTTTGCTACTAATATAGACGGGTGGACTGCAAAAGACTCTAGTATAGCTTACGACAACGGAAAGTTAAAAGTAACGAGTCCTGTAAATCAATCCGCCGGAGCTTTTCAAAACATTGGTTTAGTTGTGGGTGGGCAGTATGAAGTGACTATTACTATGCAAATTTTATCGGGACCTAATGGTAATATAGGTTTTATAACTTCAACAGCAGGAGGTACAAGCCAATCACCCGTTTATAAAGGAGCGGCTTTAGTTAGTGGTGGACCGGCTGTTACAGAAACCTTTACATTTACACCGGGGGGTGCAGGCGGTGAAGTAAGTATCCAACCTCAAGTTTACGCACAAAGCGTTTATACTATTGATAATATATCTGTAAAACAAACAGGTATTCAAGAGCTTGTAACTAATGGATTTTTTACTAATGTAGCAGGAAATACCGTTGTTACTACTTTATCTCAGTGGACAGCAGGTAGCCCTAATCTCGTAACAGCAACAATTACAAATAATGTTCTTACGTGTACCTCAAATGCAAATAATCAGCACGTGCTTTTACAGCTACCTACTGTGGTAGGGACTGAATATAAATTTAATATTAAAAATATAACGGGTGGGGCTGCAAATTCAATTAATGTAAATAACGGAAGTGCTGCTTTTGCAATAGACACTACAGGTGGTTCTGCAGATGCCACATTTACAGCATTGCAAACAACAACTAACATAGTGTTTTATGCAGGTGATAGAGTAGGTGCAGATACAACTACCTACAGTAACATCTCTTTACAACCAACCAATCAGTTTGCTTATGGGTATGAAAGGGATGCTTCTAATTCTAGTAACGCAGGTGGTATAAACTCTGTATTTAATTTCTCAGATAAAACGCTTAAGTTTACTGCGCAAAGCACAAGTGATACTGTTATTAAAGTGTCAGGAGATGTAACGACTGCAAATGAGGAGTATCTTATCAAGATTGACGTAGAGTCAATATCAGGTGATTGTGATTTAATTTGGTTTAATGGTAATGCTTTTGATTCTATCGCAATAACCGTAGGTGAGAATGAATATAGATATAAGAAAATAGGCTCAAGTCTTAATATATTCTTTGGTATCAAAGGTGAGGTGGGCTCATCGTTTACACTTAATAGCGTATCATTACAAGAGGTTGTAAATCAACCAAAACTAATTGGAGTTGATAATATATCAATGGTAAGCGCACCAACAGTTAACACTGTTAAGATAAACAATGGACTTACTGATGGAGCCGACACGCTTACTATAACATATGTAGGGGCATCTGCATCTTCAAAAGTACAGATGAGGAACTTCTTCCAAGACAGCATTATTAGTTTAGCTAATGGAAATAATACTGATGAGGTTTTAGAAATAACTCCTCCGGTGCTTATAACTGATATAGTTGCAAGCTAATACAGCAAGCAAATAAACTACTAAAGAGCTCTTTTATAGGGCTCTTTTTTTTTGCGTATATTTGTGAAAAGATTTTAAGATGATAGATACAGTAAGAAATACAGTCCTTGCTATACTTAATAAGAATAACTACGGATACTTATCCCCATCAGACTTTAACCTATATGCACAGCAAGCTCAGTTAGAGATATTTGAGGATTACTTTTACCAATACAACACACAGATTAACTTAGAAAATGCACGCAGGTCAGGAACTGAGTATGCTGATTTATCTAAAGGTATACTCGAGGTCATTGATTTATTTTCTAAAACAGCGTCGTTAACTCAAGCTACAGCTAACACCAACACATACACAATGCCTTCAGATTACTATCTAATCAATAGAGTTATGTATGGAAGCACTGAAGTGGAGAGAGTGAGTCAAAGTAAAATCTCAATGCTCAACGCCTCTATACTTACAGCTCCAAGCTTAGACTTTCCTGCGTATACTACCGAAGCCGCTAAAATGACGGTGTATCCTGCTACAATTAATGGAGCTTCAGATATATCGTCTCAGTACGTTAGATATCCTTTAACACCAAAGTGGACTTACAATACAGCGTTAGTAGCACAAGGCCCTGTATTTAACCAATCGGCTGCTGATTATCAAGACTTTGAGTTACCACTTGACAACTTAAATGATTTAGTTGTAAAGATATGTCAGTACGCAGGTGTTGAAATACGTGAGACGATGGTGGTGCAATACTCACAGGCAGAAGAACAACAAAATAACCTACAACAATAATGGCATATATATCTCAGTATCAGTACTACGAAAACTCAGGAGCAAATCCTGAGGATGCTAATTGGGGTTCATACCAATACGTTAGCTTGAAAGATATCGTTAACAATTTTATGTTAATGTATCAAGGCAACCACTCTTTAGTTAATAACGAGGAGCGTTATAAGATTCTATTCCACGCGAAACGTGCAGTACAAGAACTTAATTACGATGCGTTTAAAGAGATTAAAGCTTTACAGTTAAATGTTGATGACGCTGTACGTATTGTTCTTCCTGCGGACTATGTTAATTGGGTTCGTGTGTCATTATATGAGAATGGTGTATTATATCCAATGACTGAGAATATTCAGTTAACATCAGCACAAGCATACCTACAAGATAACAATGATAAAATACTATTTGACGAGGCAGGTAATGTACTAAAACCTCAGTTCTCTCCAATTGATATTGATAGAATCAAAGGTACTAAAAAGACTATATACTTAAACGAGAATAGTGCATATAACAACGCAGAGGGTTATTGCTGTGATGGGATGTGGTACTTTGATTTTGCAATAGGGGCTCGCTATGGGCTTAATACAGAGACAGCTAATGCTAACCCTACCTTTAGAATAGATGCGAAGGCAGGTGTTATTAATTTTGACTCTACAATGTCAGGTAAAAGCGTTATAGTTGAGTATGTATCTGACGGTATGGAAGGCGGTGACAATTCGCTAGTAACAGTTAATAAATTATTTGAGGAGTTTGTCTATTCGTATATCCAATACTCTATACTAGATAGTAAACTAGGTGTACAAGAATACGTTATAAATAGAGCAAGAAAAAAGAAGTCAGCACTTCTACGTAATGCTAAAATAAGAATTAGTAATATTCATCCGGGTAGATTACTTATGAATATGAGAGGACAAAACAAGTGGATTAAGTAGTATGGCTAATAGCAAAAGGAATTTTATAGCAGGTAAAATGAACAAGTCACTTGATGAGAGACTTGTACCTAACGGTCAGTACGTTGACGCAATGAATGTACGACTCGGCTCTACAGAGGATTCGGAAATTGGTTCTGTTGAAAACTCAAAAGGGAACGAGCTTTTAACTACAATTAATTTAGGTCTTTTTGATGGTAGTGAGCGTGACTTAACTAATAGTGCTAGATGTATAGGTGCTTTCGAGGATGGAGCAAATGAAACTATATATTGGTTTATACACGATAGTGGTCAGTCTGCTGTATCTACAGGTAAAGCCGACCTGATAGTATCATTTAATATTAATACTTTAAGCACTGAGTACCACGTGATTAGTTTTAAAAATGCTAATGACGCTACTAACACTACTTTAAATTTTAACCCTGCATACTTAATTACCGAGGTGAATAAGGTGGATAATTTATTATTCTTTACAGACAACTATAATCCTCCTAGAAAAATAAATGTAAACAAAAACTACGAATACCCTACCTCTTTAACGGGTAACGATTTATTTTCTGAAGATGATTTACTAGTGGTTGTTAAACCACCTCATCAAGCTCCTTTAGTTACAGGTGTAACCACGGGCGGAACTGAAACTTTTTTAGAAGATAAATTTCTATGCTTTGGTTATAGATATAAGTATGAGGATGATGAGTACTCAGCCACATCTATATTTACAAACCCTGTGTTTAATACCAAGCCGTTTTTTTTATCTACTGAAACGAATCTTAATGAAGGTATGGTTAACTCATTTAACACTGCTACCATTAATTTTAATTCAGGAGGTAAAAGAGTTACTGATATAGAGATATTATTTAAAGACTCAGACTCTTCAGATATAAAAATTATCGAATCCCTAAATAAATCTAACTTAGGGTATTTAGATAATCAAACATATAACTATTCGTTTACAGATAATAAAATATTTACAGTTCTTTCTAGCGGAGAAATTCTAAGATTATACGACAATGTTCCTTTGTTAGCCAAAACACAAACATTAATGGGTAATCGTATTATGTATGGTAACTATGTTGATGGCTATAACTTAACTAGAAATGGGTTAAATACTAGGCTTGATTACTTTACAGAGGTTGACTCACAATCTCTTGGGGTCGCTAAGATTACTACATCCCCGACTATAAGTGATACTAATTACACTATAAATGGTTCTAATACATCTAAAGGGTTGGTAAGTATAGACTTATCAGATATAAATGATGAGTTAGTTGCAGGCTCTACTTTAAGCTTTAACTTTAGAGTAAGCAATAAAGATGGTACTAATTTCACAGGAACACCAACACCAAAGCCATCTACTTCAAATCAAAACATTGATATGGGGTTTAGTTATACTCTACCGCAGAACTTTAACAGCGTTAGCGAACTTATTAGTAGTACTGACTTTCAGTCTAAGATAGGTACATCTTCAAATATCAAAACAACATCAGCTACTTTTTGTGATGGCACTACATTTACTGACACGTTTAATTGTCAGTTATTAAGTACCTTAGAAAACCCTGCAGGTGCAGATTACCATAAATATAAAAGTGGTATAACAGCAGTGAATGAGCCGATAACAGCACAAGTACTTAATAGCACATTCCTTTTTATAAAGGTTGTAGCTATGGCTTATACATCAAACCCTAGCAGCCCTACAGCAGCTAATACAGTGTATGAGTATTATGACATAAGTGCTGCAAACTTTTCATTTCAGAAAATTACAAGCCCATTAAGCTTACATAGTAATAGAGGATATGAGGTTGGGATTGTTTATATGGACGATTTCAATAGAGCTACTACAGCTTTAGTTAGCCCTAACAACACGGTCAGAGTTCCTTGCTCACAAAGCGTTAATCAAAATAAAATAAAAGTTACTATACCAACTACTCAGCTTGCGCCTGACTTTGCTACACGATATAAGTTTGTAATTAAACCTGACGCTGACAAGTACGAGACTATCTATTCTAGGTTCTACTTTACAGACACTAGCGATAGCCACACATACTTTTTGCTAGAGGGTGAGAATATAGCAAAGGTTGAAGAGGGTGATGTGTATAATGTAAAGCGAGACGCTTTTGGTGCTTTAAATAGCTGCGTAACGGCTACGGTTTTAGAGAAAAAAACTCAAGCCGCTGACTTTATCACGGGAATTCCTGCTCCATCAGGCACTTATATGAAGATGCTAGCTAATAACTTTTCTGTTGCCACGATACTTAATTCAGAGATACTTCCCGGACAGCAAATTGCGGAGCAAAACTCAGGGGGTGAAAATGTAACTTTAGAGTACGACGGCTTTAGTACTGCTAGTGGTGCAAGTTTTACTGTTAATAACATACCTGCGGGTTCTAAGATTAGAATAAATCTTGACCTATACAGAAATAAGCAAACAGCTTTTCTTGG
>JGI24006J15134_10000323_pt1 | contig 30795 bp, 31 predicted proteins | sample LinPmetageLP53_FD_15134 | JGI IMG/M metagenome (IMG submission 15134)
AAGTGCAGAAGGCACACCCATATGTGTGGGGCTTGGCCCCCCACACAAGCGGCTCACCCCATGCGTGGCGTGGCATGCGTGAGTGGGCTTTGCACAGCACCATGGGGACAGCCCATTCACATGACAGGGGGCTCCCCCATTCGTGTGACTGGGAGCCCTTCGCATGACAGGGCGGCCCTCCCCTACGGGCGTAGCGTGGGGGGCGGCTGGGCGTGGCGTGGCCCCCGTGTGGCGTGGCCCTTGCGTGTGAGGGGGCTCCCTTGTTCGTGGCACTGCGGCCCCTTTCCCGTGTGGGGCGGCTCCCCGTGACGCATGCGAGGGGAGCCCTCTCCCGTGTGACTGGCTCCCCGTACCACACGGCGGGGCGGCTCTCCCCGTACACGAGGGCGGCTCTCCCGTGTGTCTATAGAACGGCCTACTGCGTGGTGGTTGCCCCCATGCGTGCGACAGGACCGCCCTCGTGTGGGGCCGCCCTGTATGTCTATAGAACGATGTACTGCGAGGCTTTACACATACCCTTTACACTACAAGGAGAGATGCCTTTGCACCGACCCTTTGCACTCCTTAAGCCACACACGGCGCTCCAGCAAAATTTCGTGAGGGGCTTAGGGTCCTAAAATTTTACAAACAATTTTTATGACAGGCGACACGCTTATGTTGTGAGCCTCCCTCGGAAGCCCATGACCCCCGAAGGAATCGCTTGGCAAATACTCAAAATGCCTCGACCCGGAGAATTAGGCAGAGCCGCTAAGAGAATGCGCCCTGACAGAATGAAAACCACAGGTCTGGCAGGCTTTGGTAATAGCCAGCCTGCTTCGGATGCAGGTCCGGCAGGGACCAGAGGGTACAGTCGTACTGGTCAGCGACAAGCAGAGCGCCAGATGGTTATGGGCGAAGAACGACGGGCTCAGCAAAAGCCAGTTGACGCTGAATTTGACAGTCCCGAGGGAGAGGAACAGGAAGCAGACAATGCTTCTGCTTTGGGCATGAATGTTGCCCAGAAGAAAGATGCTCAAAGAGAGGCCATGCAAATGCTTGGGCGAAACCTTGCTCAGCAACGACAACCCGGAATGTGATTTTTTTGAACCCTATTGACAACGCTTGGATGCTTCTCAAAGAAGTGACGCTGGAAGATTTGCGCCAAGCGGCCCGCACTGGTGGGCTTCCTGACACGCCTGAGCGAAGAGAGGCGAGCCGTGGTCACCCCGGTATTCCTGCGGCGCTTTCAGGCGTTGAGCCCTTTATGAGGACAAGTGGCGGCCGGTCGAGCGGTACCGCTGGTCAGCCGATGGCTGAGAAAATAATGGCGGCATCAAAACAAGGCAGGCTTAACGAATTTGGTCAGCCACACGAAGAGGGCTACGACCCAGCGGCATACAAGGACCTTCCTGACTCTATTAGAGGAAACGATGACAATTACGGCTCAATCGGAATCGACGAAGAACGCCATGGTAATGACCCGGAGTTGCCGGGTTTTGATGACAGCATGCCTGACCCAATGACCTTTCAGCCTCCCGAAGTAAGGCCAGAAGAAGGCACTATCACAGCACCCAGACAAGGACCTATGACTCGTTTAGGCCAAGAACTCAGTATGACTGAGCCCGACCCTGATGCTGGGCGACGACAATTTGAGGCACAAGCAAATCGAGCAAAGACATTGGCCTCACAGTCTGCACAGCAATCCACTGCCAGTCCAATGGACGCCGCTATGCAGGCACTGGGTAATAGAAAGACCGAGCAATCCGCTCGTGTTCCAGCACCTGTACAGCGCAGAGCACTCAACACCCGTCGAGGCGGTAGGGGTCGAGGCCCTAACAGTCAACGCAATCGCCGTCGCTGACCCTAATCTTTATACCCCTAACCTTCGTCGGTAGGTTTGGAGGGCCGGGGTACTTTTCTGTGTTTCAGCGCCTTTGGGCTTTTTTGGCGTGCATTCATACCACTTCCGTTTCAGCCCCTGCCCTCCACCTTTTTCACAGTGATTCACATGGGTCGAACAAAAAGTCCTCCCTGTCCCCTTTGTAAGCAACAACCTACTCAGCGTCTTTATTCCAAAGCGGGTGGTCCTTTGAAGAGCGTTGCTTGGCACTGCTCTCAATGCGAGTGCATGTGGAAAGATTCATGAGCGGAGCGGTCGTAGCCAGCCCATGGCCGATGAACCGTTTGACAGCGCATGGGCCGTTTTGAAACAAGACCCAGACCGTCACCCCGGACCAGAACATCTTTCCGGGCAAAGAGTTCCTGACCAATATCCTATGAATCTGCATCGACGGCCTTCGTCTTTGCAAGATGCCCACGCATCAGAAGGTAAAGTACGAGTGGGAATGCAAGTAGGTGCTTCAACAAGAGATTTGATGCAATTTGCAAGAGAGAATGATATGAGTCTGCAAGAAGCACATAATGCTATGCAAAGAATAACGCAAGAAGAACACCTTCTTAACCAACTGATGTACAACCCTTCACAGTCAGGTGATGCTCTTCCACAAAATGTTGGCGAACCTACCTTTCAAAGTGTACCATTTAATGAAGGCACTAATTTTACCATGGGTGAATCAATGGACTTGGCGTTCCGTTTGTTGAAGAGGGACGAGCCATTTGGTCCCGAGCATCATATCTTTCAACCGGATTCACGGTCACAACGACCTCATGGTCCGATAAGTCCAGAAGACCTTAGAAGGTTGCAACTACAAGCCTTGCGTCGTATGCAAGGACTACAAGCCAACCCCGAAGAACAAAAACGAGCGCAGATTGAAGCGGCCAACGCAGAAGCACGCAAGCGACTTCAAGCACAACAAGCCCCTAAAATCTCAAATTACATGGCGGACAGTGCAGAAAGCATGGTACGGAACAATCCAATTGCTAATCTTGCTCATCCTTCGGGCCAACTTCCCGGCGTTCCACTTCCAGATACCGAGCCTCTTGACTTGAGCATGGAGAGCCTTAGAGAAAATCAGGAATGATAACATGAAACTCAAAAAGGACAAGTGTTGTTGCGGGGGTACTAAGAAAACCCCATGCGTCTGCATGATTGAGGGAAACCAGTGTTCCGCTAAGTCACCTAAATGTCCTTGCTATGCTCTGATTGACAAGCAGAAGAACATCAAGAAAATGGTGGCGGTGTACTGAATGCAGAGCAGTGATGCCTTTTGGGAAGTACTCAAGCACGCTACCTCCCCAGAAGCGAAGCGTCACAAATCTGAATACGATACTGATTACGAAACCAGCCCTGACAGAGTCAAATACCACACCGACCTCAAGCGTGAGCGCCGTCAGCGAGGCATCGATGGCAAAGGTGGGCCAGACATGAGTCACACCAAAGACCACACACTCGTAGCAGAAGACCCTCATACCAACAGAGCCCGCCACTTCAAAGAGCGAGGCACCCTCAAAATGGTGCCTGTTCTCAAGAAAGTCAACGCCGCTGGCAACTACACCAAGCCCGGTATGCGAAAGAAAATCGTCGCCCGTGTCAAAGCAGGCTCTAAGGGCGGCAAGCCCGGTCAGTGGTCTGCTCGCAAAGCACAACTTGTGGCTGTAAAGTACAAGAAGGCTGGCGGTGGCTACCGTGACTGAACCAGTGGACATCGCTTTGGGGTTGCTCAAAGGTTCTAATGACCCACCTTATGACCCGGATAAACCATATTGGCAGGACCCAAATTGGAAGAATTATGCTGACCCTGACCCGCGTGGTGCGTTTGGTATTCCCCAATCCACTTGGGATGAAATAGCGGCCGGTCAGGAAGAAGAGGGCAACAAGGTCGAAACACCCCAAGAAATTGCCATGAAGGTGTTTAATGAGCGAACCGAAAATGTATATGATAGCCCTGACACACACTGTCAACTTCATGGAGAAAGATTACAGCCAATAGTTGACCCACAAAGCATAAGACAATTTCCTAAAGGTGCAGATGAAAATATGTACTGTACTGCGTGTGAACAGAACATCACCAATGAATCTGTTGACATGGAATTCATGAGTCGCCAACCTCAGCAATTTGATATTGACGAAGATACTCGACGAAAATTAACAGGCGAACCAATGGACATCGCTATGCGGTTGCTGAAACAAGAAGACACTCTTGATTACAAATGTCCTCAATGCGGAGGGCAAGGCGGCGAATGGGAAGGTGACGATGATGGTTTCATTGACTATAACGACCCCGATTATTTTACATCCTGCTGGGATTGTCAGGGGACGGGGTATCTTGAACCAACGCATCATCCGGGGCAAGAGAATCAAGGTGCAGTAGGGGCGGATGTTTTTGACATCCGTGATGAGCAACACCGTCAAGAATATGATGTTGAAAACGCAATGCCGTATGGAAACAAAGTGGTGGTACATGGTGATGGGGAGATATTGGACCCTAAACGAATGGGCTTTTCAAGGGATGGTCGTATGAAACAAACTGCACATCCCATTGCACCGCAGGAAATCATAGAAAGTGAACATCCTGCATTGAGGCACAGATTACCTACTATCTATACCCGTGAGTGGGATGGTCGGCCAACCAATAGAGGACTCAATATCACAGGTCGTGGCGGTAGTGATTTCAAGAGAGGCGAACCAATGGACATCGCTATGCGGTTGCTCAAGGCCAAGTCAAAAGGCCAAGAATCACTTACCGAGTGGACCAAAGAAAAGTGGGAGTTCGTCGGTGACGACAAGAAGGAGATGAAGAAGCCCCGTCACAAGCGTGGCAGGTATGCTCCCAAGTCTGTGGCTGACAGCATGTCGCCTTCACAAAAAGCAACGGAGAACAAAACGAAACGGACTGCTCACAAGAAAGGCAAGCAACACGCTCCTCGTGGTAAGTCAGTCAAATCGATGTACCGTTCAGTGGAGGGCAAGAAATGACGGCCACCAAGTACCCTTTTGATGATTGGGGATTTTCTGCGGACAAGGAGGATTACGAGGGCATACCCCGAATCCTCATGGTGAAATTATTTTTGGAACTGCGCAGGCATCTCGCTTCCGTCGTTGATATTTTGGAAGAAGCGTGTGACGAATACCCTCATCTTATCACTGACCTTGTCGAAGCACAGGAGCAGTATCGTATGGTGAGCAACGCTTATGTTCAGATGAGTCATGCAGAGGAGTGTTCCGAATGACCTCTCCTACCGATGCCGCTTGGGATGTTCTTCAAGAAGGACATCGGGTTGAGAAAATTTTCTTCGTTCCGGCTATTGCCGGAGCCTTAGCGGCTTACGGAGGGTACCAAGGTGCAAAAAACGCAGGCGTCCGACTCAACAGAGATGGAATTAGTCTGGACGACGAAGCCTCGATTGTCGACCCAACTGGTGGCTATCTTTACGACAGCGGTGCAATTGATGACCCGACAGGGGCTCAGCGTGCGACGGCGTTTGCTACACAGGCTGTTCCTTTTGGAGCCCCCGCACTTAAGGTCGGCGGCAAAGCACTTAGGGTCGCACGAGGAGCAAGGGCGGCAGACAAAGCAACTGATGCTACACGAGCCGCTCGTTTTGACCCATCATTTAGAGCCCAACGAAGAGCACATTCGGCCAGAGCAAAAGCCGCTAAATTAGGTCAAGCCGGAGGCAAAGGAAAATACGCTTTAGCAGGTGCAGGAGGAGCAGTGGCAGGTGCACTTGGCTCTCGCCTACTGGATTTGGCAAACAACAACGAACAACAAGTCCCACAAATGACAGGCATGTCACCCGGCTACGCAGGAGTAGGTGCGTCAGGCACAGGCGGCTATCAGTTGGACCAAGCCGGTGGAGGCATCGGTGGAGTACAGAATGTCGGTGTGGGCCAAGGTGCTCGGCAGGACATTTGGAACGATGTCAATTGGAACCAGCAACAGCCAGACTCGTTCGCTAATGTCCAATGGCAAGACCCAAATAGTCAAGCCTCCTCGCAGAAACTAACTGGTGAGTACATGGACCTCGGTGAATTCCTCCTTAAATCTGCAATTAACGACATGGAACGCAAGGCTTCTTGCCCTAACTGTGGTAAAATGGAAAAGATGTGCGGCTGTGAAAAGAAAGCAGAGTGCCCTAAATGTGGTACGAACTGTAAGTGCGATACTAAAAAGGCAGATAGTAAAAAGAAACCTGCTCACGGTATGGTCATCGTTATCGGGTCTGGAAAAGCAGGTCCCGGCCCCTCGACTGAGGGCAAGCGTGACAAGAAAAAAGAGTGATTTTCAAGGGCCTTGAGCACCCTCTCTGTTCTTGGCCCACCTCAGAAGGCTTTATGTTCTCTCGCAATTTGGGGTACTATGAGAGGGTCCTATGTCAAGCGTAAGCCAACCCGCAGACCAAAGTGAAATCAGATTGATGGGGCTAATCCTCATGCAGTCGCTGAATATCGGACTTGCTGTTGCTATTTTTGACGCTGACATCTGGATTGATTTAGAGAGCGTGTCGCTGAATGCGTTCACTTACGCCATGGGTGGTTTCTTTGTACAAGGTATCGCTTACTACTTCTTCAAAATGTTCTTCCAGCAAGGTATGGACGAAAAGGCACGCACTTCTGAAATGGAAAGGGAGCGTCGAACTCGGTATCGTGGTATGGAACAGAACTTTGAGCGCCGTCGACAAGACATGGAACTCCGTATGCAGGAAGCGCAGTTGGAAAACGAACTTCGTTGGATGGAAACCAACCCCGGTAAGATGCCGCCGAGTTGGGGTGTTCCGGGCGGACCACAATCCTTGGTTGCCCAGACTGAAACCCCTCAAACATTCAGCAGTGGTACAACAGATTTCATACCAGCCACAGGTGACTCATTAAAACTCGGCGTTTCTTTTGATGAAGAAAAAATTGCACGGGCCTCTGATGGCAAATTCAAGAAGAAGGAGTGAAGCCTGTGGGCTGGTTGTTCAAGACACCGGGTGACGATGCTACGGAGTCAACGCTTCGTGCCATCCATGTGGCCAATACTTTGGACAACGCTTACGAGCGTACATGGGGATGGGTCAAGGCTATACTCATGTCGGGTATCAGTGTCATGGTCATCAGTGCAATTGAATATCATGGCGAATGGAGTCTGTGGGAGAACACAGTTGACTGGGCCAGACTCAAAGTAATGGGTTGGTTTGAATGAGTGCGGCCGCAGGCTCGGCTCTTGTCGGAGGCGTTGTCTTCGCTAAAGAATTGTATCATTATTGGGTCCCCCGTAGGGTCGGTGTCTATGGTCCTTCTATGGTAGGAAAGACGACCCTTGACCGTTTTCTCACAACCCCCGGTGAAATGGAACATATATCAGTCGACGACCGAACAACACACAAAAAAATACTTGGTCGTTTTTTATTGCCGTCCCCAAGTCGCAAACGAGTCAAGTGGAAGGGGGAAACTCGTGTGGTTCATTCTTCCGATGTAGCAGGTGAAGAACGATTTTGGAACCTGTGGCTTGACGATATGGTCAACAGACAGGTTGAAGCGGTGGTTTTCATGTTCGATGACAGAGCCTTGGTTGGTGGACAGACGACCATAGACGCCGTTGGTGGTTTTAAGTATCTTGTCGACTCACTCATTTATCGTCAATACAGATACAGAAACCTAAGAAGCAGACTTAGAGGCAAGAAGTATTGTCCTAAAGTTATACTGTTGGTTGCCAACAAGGCCGACACATGGTGGGACGAGCAGGCAAACACGCTTTGGCAACAACAACGACTTGGCGAACACAAAATTTTCGACCCGTTCAGAGAAGATTTGATACGGTTGCAGAAGGCAGGCATACCTACACGAAGAGGTATGATGGCCACACGCATCGGTTGGAATGTCGAAAGCACAATGGTGGACCTATTGTCAAGTTAGGATTGATTAAAATGTACAACACGAGATTTGGATATGGAAATGTGCCTCAGCAAGGCAACGGAGGACTGCATACACTTGATGAAAATCAAATGATGGCGCTGTCAAAGCAAGGAAATCTGACACATGAGCAACTTTTAGAGATGCAGGGTGCTCAACAAGGTATGCGAGAGGTAGCAGTGAAGAACAATATCGAAGTACCCAAGGTTAATTTTTATCCGAGCCGCCATCCAGACCCCCGGAAGGCACGAAGAAAGGACATAAAACAGGCTCGCAAGTTGCTCAAGCCCAGTAAGCGTAGTATTTTCAACCCATTAAGATGGGTCGGCCTGAAATTCCGGTACAATAAATTACACGAACGGTGCGTCGTTGATGGCTGTGACTGCGTATCACTCATTAAATACGACAACCTCTATGCTAAAATTTGTGATGAGGAAACAGGAGTGAGCCTTTGGGACCAATACTGGACCAATCCTGTCACCGGGGAGGTACAAGCGTTCATTGCCCGTGAAAATATCACTGACGGACGCCAAATGAGAGGCACATATTGTCCCGAACATCTGCATTTGTACCACCTTTTGTGCAAATGGGACGATAAAAATGACAAAGTCAGACTGACTTCAAAGGCAGGTATGAAAGAAATGGTCAGAAAAGGCGTCAGTACAGTCGCTGTACCTATCTCAATGGTCAAAAAGAAGGACAATACACCCCAATTTTTGACCAAATATGAGCCATTTTTCGCTGAATTAGAGCGTGATTCTAAGAAAACACAGGGTATTTCCATCCTACATTACCAGAACCCAGTATCAAAGATGAACGATGTGACCATGATTGTGTTTGATTTACGCATATTTCAACAAGAATTAGGGCATCAGACCCCTGATTACACACCATCCATCACTGATGCGGTAGGACAAATGGGCATAAAGCAGGCAGAACCCTTTGTAGGCCAACAGATTCAAGAACAGACGGGTGCTCAGGTAGGACAGGGGCTTCCTCCACAATAGGTGATACCATGTTATTTGGCAATAATCAACAAAATACAGGGGCTTTGAACCTCGGTGTGGCCCAAAACACAAACTCTCAGCCATTTGGTTTTGGCCAACAACAGCAAAACATGGCGTTTCAACAGGGTGGAATGGGTGCTTCGTTCATGCAGGGCGCAGGAATGAACCCGCAGATGATGCAACAGCCTATGGCTCCGCCATCAGAAGCAGAAATTCAACTCGCTTTGATGCGTTCTATTGCTCCAATGGACAGGTTTGTCGCAGGTGCGCAGATGGCAACGCTTGTGCAGATGCTCAATGACATAGTAAGTTTTTCAGTTCTTGAGATTCTTAAGAACGCATCCTTTACTGTTGACGAAGAGTCTGGAAAAATGAGTCTCGACATTACCTCCCTGCCCAGCAACTTGCAAACAATGAGTGCAGAGAACATCACAGGTCAATTCACTGCCCTTCAATCTCAGAGTCAACAGAACATTCAGCAAGCAGAAATGCAACAACATCAGATTCTTACCATGGCTGAGCAGTCAATGATGGGCGGCGCTCTCGCCGCCGCTATGGCTGACGAGGGATTCATGCAGAAAGTAGGCTCCACTACTGGCAACTTTGCTCGTAGTTTCATCGGAGGAGGTCGTTGATATGAATCCATCACCACAATTTTACTTTTCAAATGCAATCGCAATGACGACTCGTGACATCTATGCACCCAAGAAAACAGTCATTGTTGACATGGTCATGGTACAAATCCTTGCAATCATGGTGACGCTTTGTCTTGTGCTCATTACAGGAAGTCAGACGCTTTCTTCTGACACTATCGCCTACATGATGGCAGGACTTATGGTGTCCGTTCTTATGGCTGGTGCAATTTATTCCCGAATATCAGGAATGTAATTGTCCCATTTGCCTAAAGGGCATGTCGAAGAAGCGAGTTTTGCTTTTGTTTTCATCACACACCCGCACTCTGAACAACGATAGCCTGTCCAACTTGAGCATCCTTGACAGGTAGCCATTCTCTTCTGCATTGTTTCTTCTGGTACATTGCGCCTCAGCACTACATCTCTGGTGGCTTTGGCTAACGACACTGCTGTGTCTTTAGAAACAGGGATTCCAGCCACTTTGATGGGTATCTTTTTGATTCTGCCCATGACCAATCCTCTGTGCAATGTCCTAAAGCCTTATCGCTTGTTGTGACATGGCCAACATCATGGCAGGTCGTCAGACAAAGAGGTCTTGCTCTTTCTGCCAAGACGAAAGTCGTGATGAACTTGAGGTGCAGATTACCGAAGGAACTGTCGACATGCGTGTTCTCGACCGTGATAGAGGTTGGAGAACCAACACTTCTGAGCGTCACATGCGTAATCACGCAGGTGAGAATCTTGAAGGCTCTAATCATCGATGTGCTGTCTGCACAGACGACTCCCGTTCGCTTTACGAAGTGGCATATTTTGATGAGGGTATGACCACTCAGGAAATCGCAGAGGAAATCGGTTGNTCNGAATCNCTNGTGTACAAGCACATGAAAGAACACTTCACTCCAATCGTACAGCGAGGGGCCTCCGCCATCGTCAGTATCAAGGTGGGTGAAGAGGTCAATGTTCTGCGCCATAATACTGAGCGACTCAATGAAAAATTGGGCAGGTATATGGACGAAGTGAGCATTCACGACGACGGCGCTGTGTCTGATATGGTGCGCCTCAGTAAAGAAATCCGAGAATCAATCAAAGACCTCACCACTTTTCAGAACCAGTGGACTCAACCCGAGGATAAAATGGTCGCAAACACGATTAACATCCTCAAAGTTGAAATGGCTAAGGAAAGTCCAGAAACATGGATGCGGGTTAAGAACGCACTTCTCAACCAAGAAGATGTTGACTTGACTGACATTGTACCACAGGAGGATTAAGCATGCCAGCAGGAATGGGAACGGGAACTGACACCCGTATGTACGCCCCTCGCTCCGAGTCTGATATAATGTACACCGCCGAGGACGACGATTCTTACAAGCATGGTAAGGGTTCTCCTGAGAAGGTGGATGAACTTAAGGACAAACGCATGCAAGAAAAGGATGCTGAAACAAAGGTTAGCGACAACCCTCATCTCAAAGTCAGCGTTGAAGAATCTGAACCCGAAATGCCTCCAGACATGCCTGTGCCACAAGAAATGGAAGAGGAAGGTATGGAAGAAACGCCTATGGCAAATCAAGCAGAACTCAGCGACATCACTGGTTCCGTGGGAACTGGTAGCCCCGATGTCGGTTTCAGTGTGGGCGCTCAAGCCATGTCACCTTTCGGCCAGAACACACTGGCCACAGGTGAGCCGATGGACTTGGCGTTCCGCTTGTTGAAGGAGGACCAGATTTGCGATGTCTGCAATGGACAAGGTATGATTGAACGCATGCAATTCGCATATCATCCAGTGACTCGTGAACCAATCACAGTGCCAGAAGCCGTCAATTGCTATCATTGCGGGGGAACAGGGAAGCACATCGATGAAAGGGTTCACCCCGGACAAAATGAGCGCCAATCAAATGTGGTGACTGGTAAGGGCATAGGCACTGTCGGTGGAGAAGATGTTGGTTTGGCGTTTGATGATGATTTTGCCTACACCAATCAAGGACTCCCTTTCAATCCTGCAACAGGATTTACTCGCAGTGAGCCGCTCGACATTGCTCACCAGTTGCTGAAAAGAAATCAACAAGACATTGACAACCCGGTGTTCCAAGGACCACCCGGCGGCCGTCGACCTGACCTTGCTACATCTATGCGAAGCAAGCGACAGTCCCGCACTTTGAGCCCAAGAACTGAACATGGTGGCCTAACCGACTCGGAACTGGCTGTTGAAATGTCCCACTTGGGTGACAAAACCAAACAGCCATCCAAGTTGTTCCCCGGTAAGTACCGACAAAACCTCGGTCAGCGTGCCGCCCGCAGAAATGTAGGCAACATCTCAATGCCCTATCAGACTCACAATGTCGAACAGCGCACACCTGTCGACCCCGGTTCCATGGGGTCAGGAAAGATGCCACGACTTGCAGGAGAACTGTCCAAGTCTGAACTCAAAGACATGGGGACGCTCCTCAAGTCCGCAGAGAACTATCTGCACATCAGNCAGTTGCGCAACCTNCTGCGTGACCTCAAGCGGGCTATCAAGAACAAGGACAGCACAAACAAAGCCCCACCGTCAGGCAAAGGCAGTTCCAAGGAAGGCGAAGCCGGTCACCGTGACGGAGAAACCACTCAGCCACAAGGTGGTACAGACAACAAAGAGGCCGATGAAATGAGGTCCTCTGGTGCGTCCGGTCATATTTTCGTTAGTCGAGGTAGCGGGAGGACCGCTTGATGTTCAAGATTCACTACTCTTCTGAGCAACTGAGCCAGCAGAACGCTGACTACACCATCGAGGACACACTTCGCAAGGCTTGGGCCAGCCTCAATCGGCCCGTTTTGCTTCGTAAGTCATACGGTCTTTATCACGCTGATGACGGTACGCCTTGGCGTGAATGGGGACCTGCTGACCTTTTGCACAACCCACCGGGAGCACGGGACCCTAACTCTTGGTACAACGATTTTGATGCGGATGAAAGCGGTAGCAATCATGTTCATCACCCTCCATTCGGGTACAATCGCAAAACCGGTGAACTTGAGTTTAAGGACCGTAGGCCAGACACTGCTCATCCTCTTGATGCGATGATGGGTCATTTAGGTTCAAAGTATGCTAAGATGTTTGAATCCATGGGCTACTCCAAAGGGGATGCAAGGGAGGAAGGCATGCGGTTATCCAAAGGCATATTTTCAGCGGCAATAAACCACCATAATGACCCTAAAAAGGGTCATAGCCCTTTACCTCCAATCAACAGCGCAGAATGGCGAAGAAATCACACAGGGGCTCACGACAAGGTTTCTCAACAAAATGAGCGACAGGTTCGTGGCGGAACTCCGCTTGAAGATGGCTCTCGTCCGTTGCTAAATTATTCATTAAATCAAGGGCATGTGGACATCGAAGGCTCTGACAAAGGTGCTTGGATTGATGCAGGTTTGCATCCCATGTGGGAGTCGACAAATCGAGTGGCCAACAATGTTAATGGACTGATATTGGCTAATAAGTACAACGGTATGGAAGTGCCGGAGGACAAATTGCCTGATATTAACAGCATATCGTACATGAACTCAATCAAGGTGCCTTTGGAACTGCTGACCTTTGGAAAAATTCAGACCATGAACAGGGCTGGTGCACAGGAACACTTTGTCGAGGGCTCTGGTCATCTTCCTGCACACATGACTCAAGATTCCCAGCAAGCAGGTGTTGTCGAAAATTTTCACCCATTGGACATACCTTGGATTCCTAAAGGGTTGTTAGCCTACAATCCGACTGCTGGTGGAAGAGCAACGGAGAGAGGCAAGGCAGTAAGGCTGAAAGAAGCACTTGAAAACAAAGGCATTGATACAGAAGGTATGAATTTGGAAAATCTGTCCAACACTATCTATACAGATTTCTTGGTAGGCGGCGTTGCACGGGTGTCAGGTGGACGCGCTGAAAAGGCCATGGAATCGTGGGGAGCACATCATGGTGTTGACATCAATGACCCAGAATACAAATCGTTGCTGGCTCAAATTAAAACTCGTGGAAAAAGTGAAAAGGGCCGTATGACAGTGGCAAGGCACCTTTACGCAATCCCTTGGATGATGGCCATCAATAAAATAAGACAAGGAATGCCACAAGAGCAGGCTTGGCAAACATCAGTTCAGGAAGCGGCAGAAAGTGACTGGCAATACGGAGGCGAAGGAAAGGGTCACAGGCACATCTATGATGAAGACCACTACCAAGATGTAATGAATATGAAGGACCAATTGAAGGAAACAGAAGGTCATGCAGGTGAAATGTATCAACATACAGGAGAGCAATTCGCCGCTCGTCACGCTGACCATGAAGACCACGACACTCATTCGGCTCCGAGTGAAGGTTGGGGAGGACTTATTCACACAACAGGTGCAGGAATATCAGAAACGGCAGACGCCGCACATGCGGCCGCTGATGCACAACTTCAACAGGCTATGGGCAGACCTGACCAGTCGATACAACAAGACCCCTATGAACAAGGTCTGGATGATTACCAACAACAAGTAATGACTTCTAACGACCGACATGTCAGCGACCTCCTCAAAACCATGGAGCGTGTGCAGATGCACGACGCAGTCAATGACACCTTTGTCAAATCCATTACGCCCAGCCAATCCTATTCTCTTTCCAACTCGACGCATGTCGGTGTTATTGCCAAGCAACTCAGCCTTGCTAACATGGACATTCACGGCATTTACCACTCACAAGGCGACTGGGAACGGGTGGCCAAAGATTGGTCAGTCGACCTCAGCACAGTCAAAGTCATCAAAGCAACATTCGGGAGCGTGGACGCATGAGTAAGAAAATCGGAGTGCGCAAGGCAATGCAGATGGACACCAAAGGCAACATGTCCTATGTGATGGATGTAGGTAGCAAAGGTGGCAAAGATGGCGAAAACCGTGGGCCTACAAAGCGAGAGTCTGTGGGCGGTAAATTAGGTGGCGCAATCGGCGTACTCGGAGCATTAACAGGTTCCCACCGCTCACTTGGTGGACTTGCAGGTTCAATGTACGCTGGCGGAATGCAAGGTGGTACCGCTGGGCAAAGGCTTGCTGGCTCGACAGTTAGTCGTACACGCAGAGCCCGTGCCAAACTCACCGAAGATGAGAAGCAAAATAATGCTCGACTCGCCGCAGAACACCAAAAAGAATTTGGCGCATCTGGTCGACTTTTCCAAAATACAAAGGACCTTGCTCAGCAACGAAGAGCCTACCTTTCTGAGATGGGTCAGCAACTTGCAGACCGAAAGTTGGATGAGCAAATGGGCATGAAGGATTTCAGGCAGTTCCGACAAAAGCATGGCCCGTTGATGCAAGAAGCCCTTGGACGACCGGAAGGCATGGCCGCCATCACAAGTCTGATGGAAAGACCTGATGCTACATTACAAGGAGCGGCTAATGTCAAGAATGTAGGCCCTGCTCAAAGAGTGGTACCTAATGCTCCTGTTCTTCCTCCTCAAATGAGTGGACCAGAAGGGGCACATACTCCGATTGCACAAGAGCACGCTGACCATGACCCTGAGTTGCGAGGCATGGCCGATGCAACTGGTGCTCCGCCTCAGAACTCACCCACCGTATCGTCAGAAGACCAAATTGCGGCTATGATTGCGGCCTCAATGGAACAACAAGAAATCATAGAACAAGCACAAGGAACAACAGGAACAACACCGGGATTGTGATACCATGGCTGACGAACCGGGAGCCGTGCAAGACCTTGTCCTTCAAATCGACAGGGAGATGTCAGCCAAGTCGTTCAAGTACTTCTTTACAGAAATGCTCGGCTTCGACTATTCCCACCATCACCAATCATGGGAACAGGGACTGAATGGCAACAAGTACTACTGTGTCAAAGCGTCCCGTGACCACGGCAAGTCTGTGTTCTTCATGTCCTATGCACTCTGGATTGCCGCATTCCAACCTAAGACGCACATCATGATTTTCTCACACTCTCTTGAACAGACGCTGGAACACATGCGTTTCATCAGAGGCAACATCGAGGGCACTGAAATCCTCAAGCATCTCAAGCCTACTGGCAAGCCTTGGGCTAAATCTTACTTTGAGTTCACCAACGGTAGCCGTATGATGGCAAAGTCCGTTGGGGGAGCAACTCGTGGTTTCCACCCTGATGTGGTTGTCTGTGACGATATTCTCTGGGGTACGACCGCAGGCGAACTCCAGCGTGCCGCTGACTGGTTCTATACTGTCCTGCTCCCTGTTCTGCACCACACTGGTCGCATGATGATGGTTGGTACACCGTTTTCGTACGATGACCTGTACTCTGAACTGGAACAGAAAGAAACCTTCCAAGTGGAAACATACCCCGCTATCAACGACAAAGGCGAAGCCCTTTGGCCCGAGCGTTGGGATTTGGATATGCTCAAGATGCGTGAGAACTCTATGCCTGCTATCAGGTTCGCTCGTGAGTATCTCTGCGAACCTATCCACGATACATCCAGTATGTTCCCAATGTCATTGCTTGAGTCCGCTCGTGACGAAAACTTGTCCCTGCTCGACTATGCCGAGCACGAGTACGATGAGAACGGAGAGTCGATGGGCATCTTCGGTCAACATTTCATTGGCTGGGACCCTGCAATTGCTTCTGACAAGAACGCCGACTACACCGCTATGGTTGTTCTGCGTGTCGTTCCCGGTGACAACACCAAGCAAATCGTGCATGTGGTCAACGAAAAGGGACTCGGAGGTATGGCACAGAAAAAGCGCATGCTCCTTCTCAACAACAGGTTCCAACCAGACCTCATCGAACTTGAAGGCAACAACTTCCAGCGTATGTTTGAGGCTGAACTCAAAGACATGCGTGATGATATTCCAATCAAGACCTTCATGACCACTCGTCAGCGTAAGGAAAGCATGTTCATGTCGTTGCTTCTTGCTCTTGAACAAGGACAAATCAAAACGCCTTGGGGTGATGAGAAGAGCAGAGAACATACTCGTATGTTGGAAACCCAACTCAGTCGATTTGGTATGACCAATGCCGGTCGATTAGAATCGGTCGGCTCTCACGATGACTTGGCTATGGGCCTCGCTCTTGCTAACTGGGGTACCAAAGAATTCCGTGGCAACATTGTGTTGCTTGATGAAGATGATATGCCCGGATTTGATAATTGGTTCCTTGGAGCCCCGAGTATGCCGAACCCGACCTTTGGTGGAGATGACATATTTGTTGCGTAATCAAATTAGGGACCCAAATGCTGATAAAGTAGCAACGCCGGAGTGAGAATTATGTGGTCCTCTTTATCAGTTGGCTCCTCCTATTATCAGTTGGATGTTGGCGATGATTTGACCAGCCTCGTGGCATCAGCACTGACCGCACATCCTCTGCTAAAGCATCAGCCAATCGATGCAATCACCATCGCAAAGCAGACACTCCCTNAACCTGAGCCCGAAATTTTTGTCGAGAACTATGATTTCCCAGCCAATGGTGATTCGTGGTTCATCAGTCACTTCGGCAAGGGAGCAGAAGAAGTCGTCAAGAATTTCAAGCGAGCCAGACGCCACATGAAAGACATGAAAGGTGATATTGACAAGGCCATCGGTAGTGTCAGAGAACTCAAATCAAAAGAAGTACAGAAAACACTCGACGCTGTTCCTTGGGCAAACGACCATCATGACACAATACGGAACCTTGGCCTCAGTGACAGGAACCTCAAATCGCTTCGCCTTTTTGGTAAGTCAAGAGAAAGTACACTGCGTAGGGCCTGTATGCTTTGGGAATCCGCTGATGATGCTCTCAAGATGCTTGATGAATTTGAAGATGTCTGGGGCGAAGAGGAACAAAATGCATGGGTCACAGCAATGGAACAGCGACAGGACGCTAAGAAAATGTGGCGCAGTGGCCTTCATCAAATCGATACGCTCACAAAAGAGCAGAAAGGCTGGCTTGATATGGCTAAGCAAGAGTTGTCAGAAAAGGGACACATGCGTGCCCGTGACATCACATCAAATATGATTGAGAAAGGAGCAAGTCGAGTTGATTCTAACCGCATGTCCAAACTCCTCAGCATGTACGGTGAAGAAGTCGACATCATCAAGGCACCTCGCAGAGGCGAATATGTTCTTTTGTCGACAGACGGTATCATTGTCAAAGACCCTTGGGCATACGCCGCTGGTTTCTTCGATGCTGATGGTTCCATTTTCATCACCAAGCGTGGCGAAGTACGAGCATCAGCCGTGGCTACTGGCGACAGAGGTCGTTATCACTGTGAGCGTTTGCAGAAAACCTTGGGATGCGGCACCCTGAGCCTTGACGAGTCTGTTGGAAAAAACAGTAAGCGCAAGGTACACAGACTCAATTTCCAATCTAAGTCCGATGTGAAGAAAGTACTCAACGGGGTTCTTCCTCATTTACAATTGAAGGAACTTCAAGCAAAAGCCGCATTGAGGTGCTTAGAAGAGGATAATTCTATTCACAAGGAGCAACTGCGCTTGTTTGTTCAGTATGAGAATTGGAAGGATGACCCTGAAAGGCTCGATAAAAAAATGGGCGACTGGACCATTGACAAAGAAACAGTCATGAGTTGGAAAGAGGTGCTATGATGGCAGAAGAAAAAGGCAGAGTCCGCACAGCATTGAACAATTTATCTGAGAGGTTTCGACGCCGTCGTACCCCTGAGCCACAGATGCCGCTGTGGACCACCGGTATTCAAGAGCCAGTCATCGCACAGGGTATCACCATCCCTGCTCTGTATTCAGTAGCATCAGAGAATGTCATTCTCCGCACAGTTATCACAACTCTCCAGCAGGAAATTTTCCGCAGAGGCTACTATTGGGAGAAGGCGTATCATATGAAGTGCAATGTCTGTGACAAGGAACATCAACATGATGTTGAACAATGTGTCGACTGTGAATCATCAGACTTGTCAAAGCCTGACCCGAACAACTTGGTGTACCCTAAGTGGCTTATCGACCAACGCAATTCAATGGAACAGCGTTTCATGGATGTCTTGCGTGAGATTGAGTACGACCTCAACATTGTCGATGATGCATTTCTCGTTATGATTAAGGAGTACTATGTCGACCCAGAAACCAACGAAGTTCAATTTTACAGAATCAAAGAACTTCTGCGAGGCGACCCTATCTTCATGCGAATTGTTGCTGACAAGCGTGGTGTTCGTGGTGGACGGTACAAGGTGTGCCCCCTCCACCGTGACCAAGTCCGAGGATATTCAGAGAGTGACAAAAGTTGTGAAACATGCGGACACGAATTAGAAGATGTTCATCACATTAACACGGCAGGCGCAGGCAAGTCACAGTATTATCTTGAAGGTGAAGTAATACATGTAAGCAAGTACCAACCTTCAAAGTTGTACGGTCGTAGTCCTGTTGCTACACTGTGGCGTCAAGCAATGACACTCACGGCCATGGACAATTACATGTACACTGCATATTCTAAACGCCGTGTTCCAAGAGGTCTTATCTCGATTACCACTGACAATGTCGAATCAATGAAGTCGTTCTGGAAAGGTGTCGATGAGAAACTTGAGCGTGACCCACACTACATTCCTAAGATTGCTGTTGAAAGCCAAGGTGGACGAGGCGGTGTCAACTGGGTCAAGTTCATGGACACGCTTGAAGAGATGCAATACATCTCTGTGCGTGACGAGATGAGAACCCGTCTGGCCGCTTTCTATGGTGTGTCTAATGTGTTCATGATGGACACTGGGAAATCTGGCGGATTGAACAACGAAGGACTGCAAGTCCTTGTCACCAACCGGGCCGTCGAGTTCGGACACAAAGTGTACACTGAGAACCTATTCCCTCGTTTGATGGAAGAAATGGATGTCCACGATTGGAAACTCACGCTTTATCCAAACGAAGAGGAAGACGAAGTCACACGCCTGCGTCGTGATGAGATGGAAGTCAACATCGCACAGCGTATGGCTCAACTTGGCTATCAGGCTGAACTCATCGAAGAGGGCGGCAGGGACCTCCGCTTCATTTACAAGAAGCAGGAAATGCCGCCCGGCGCTCCTCAAGGCGGAGGCCCACCGATGGGCGGTATGGGTCAGCCCGGTGCCTTACCTACACGGAACATCCCCCCACAACTCGCAGGAGCGTTGGCAGGACAAGCAAATGCAGGCATGGCCGCAATGAACCCCGGAGGACAAGGTGCAGGTCTTCGCAACCGTGGACCAGCCAGCCCTCAGCAGTTCCAAACGATGGGCTCAGGCTCACCAATCGGAAGCGTTCAACAACGAGGCCCACCAGCCTCACCCCTTCAACAAGCCCGTGACAGCACCAGTGGATTTTGAGCAAACTTAAAGACAAAGGGAGTAATCGCATGAACATGGACCTAAAGAAATTGGACCCAATGGCTCGCAAACTGCGTGGTCATGTTGACGCCTTTTACAAAGCACTTGAAGAACAAGATTCGTACAATGCAGGAACTCACATCACCGAAGTGATGAAGTATGCAGAATACCTGTCAAACGATGTACACTCTGCTATCACTAAGTCTGATAACAGCGTCACACCACAGGGNATCAACGACATCTATGTCGGAGGAGTACCTGTGCGCAAATTCAACAAGGTACAAGGCGTTCACGAAGCAACCACTCGTGTCTTGCCCGGCACCATCCGAACAAACCGTCGTGGTCCAATTATGCAAGGCCGCAACAACCGCACACTGTGAGTGATTTGAATGAGCGACCAAAGAGAGGAAAATGTCGCTGAACAGTTGATGTCTGCTTTGATTTCCAAGATGGAAACCATGGACAGCAACTTGCAGGTTTTGAAAGCAGAGAATCAAGTGCTCAAGGGTCTGATGCAAGACCCTGCGGCTCTATTGAAGAAAGCAGGATTTGTGTCACGACGAAGCGCAATGCCTGCTGATGTTATGCCAGATTTGTTCCGAGGAGATTCACACAACGACCTCCTCAAGTCTGACCCAGTCGTCGATGGCATTCACATGCCAGAATCAAACCAAGAGTTCCACGAGATGGACTGGGGAGATATTCATCGACTTGCCGCCGAAGCCAAGAGCCAAGGCGCAGTCGGCAACAATTCAGGAATGGAGTGATAACATGCGACCAAGATACGAACCTCGTGACCCTAAAATTGACCAACTGTTGAAAGCCGCTAAAGATGTTGAACAGCGTTTGCTCAAAGAACAAGGTGTCCCCTTTTCACAAAAGGAAGGAACTGACCTTAACGATGTTCAGTTCCATACTCAAGTCGGCGGTGACACTGGTGTACAGAATCAGTATTTCAGCACCAATCAGCGAACCATCTCTGTTGAAGACATGGCTAACAAGGGCGCTATCTCTGAGAAATCAAATGTTCTCGATAAGAATCCTCACTACCCTACTGCAATCTCAACGCTCGCAGGGCACTTGACCGACGGCGGCGACAAGAAAGCAAACGACCGCTATTGAGGCGGTGAGCGTTTGTCCGAAGATATTCTGCTGAAAGATGCAGAAGATGAGGCTAACCAAGCAGTGTCGGCTGGTCTGACACAAGAACAAGCGTGGACTCTCTTTGACCAACAACCGCCTGAAACATCTGCGGCAGAAACTCCGGGCGATTTTCAGCAAACGATGCTGGGTGCCCACCCTCACGCAGAACGACTAATGCCTTTGGAAGACCCTGTCCACACAGGTAGTCATTGGCCCAAAAACCGCATTCAAAACTTCAACGACCTCCCAATCGGTCGTAAGGAAGAACTTCGTGGTACGGGCGCAGAGCACTTTCCAGATGTGTCGCCGCTTGATTTTGACCCCTTGCATGAGGCCCATCCAGAACTCGATATTGCACCTATGTGGGTTCGTCTGCTTGAATCCTTTTTCATAGATGGTGTTTCCAAAAAGCACAAAGAGAAAGAGTACGCTTGGGAAAAGGAGCATCAAGGCACTCAGCACATTACAAAACCTGATGGTTTAGGTGCGTTGCCACAAAACCAGAGCAATCACGATTTGTATGAGGCTCACTACTACAACTTTATCAAACCACAAATAGAAATAAATCCAGAAATCCTTGACAAACTGAATGGTCCTGACGGTGCAAGAATCGAAAAGGCCCTACGCCGAATACACATGAACGAGGCCGTCAAGAGTTGGCAAAGCGACGAGATTGACGAAGAGAGCGGAAGACGCATAGGTATGGGTGAAGAGGACTATTTGTACGGAATGGAATGGCTTACACCTGCACAGCGTGTACAAGTGTATCAGCACATGGCCGACAATGATATGGATAGTCATGAGCATCAAACCATACCGGGTTTAGAGAATTACTCCATACCCCGAGCCAAGCGTAATTTCGTACAGCGTTATTCCCCCATCTTTCAACATTGGACAGGGCACCCGAATTATGCCGCTAACCCAGTGTTTGCAAAGTTGATTAAGACGCCTAATTTGAGATACAATAATGAGTATTTCCTCTCGCAATTCAAAGAACGGGCTTTTGATTTACACCAACGCCTTACTAATTACAACGCCGAAAGGGCTAACTTCAAACAACCTCACAAACACGGGTATCATCTCCCAACGGGTGGTCAATTGCGACCAAGAAATACAGCAAAGAGTCCAGCCCCAACTCGATTTGGAAGAAATGATATGCTTTTAGCGGCAGGTATTGACCCTGCTTCGACTCGGAGAAGAGGGGATTCCTACAAGTTCTATGAGCAAGGACAGCACCCGTTGTACGGGGAACTCTGGAACCCTAATTCAGTTGATTGGACTCCAGATGAAATCAAACAATACCTGCTTAAGTTTGAGGAAGAAATAAGTAAATTCACCAAGGACCATGCCGCAAGAAATGCTTTTGCCTTTCACTCCCAGCCTCATGTTGCGCACGAAGGTGAAGGTGCGCACCCAGAAGAGTACACAATGAATGAGCCTGAATCACTGAGCCATCATTGGTCGCAGGCGCACATGAAAACAGGTGGCATGGGCAAGGCTCATGAAACCAGAAAACACATCGAGCATGCAACGAATTTGGTTGAAGGTGAAACAGCAAGTCACTTTGGTGACAACAGTCAACCTGATGAAACCGACATCGCATCTCTCAAAGGCCCTGTGTTCGACCGAGGCGGATATGCTTATCTTCGGACAGATAGTCTGCGGTCTGGCTTTGGTATGCCTGATAGGACAGTTGAACCTATGAGGTTCGGTAAATTTGGACCACAAACCCTTATTTTTCAACCAGCCAATCCAATACATACAGGACTCAATCCGGGTCCTGTTTTCAACATAGGCCATGGTAATAACCACACCACCCGTACACAATCGACATTCGCTGGACTACATGCTAATGAAGGACACACTCTGTTCAACAATGCTATGTCAGCGGGTGACATCAAAACAGCAGAACGAATCAAAAACAAACGGTTTGATTCATCGCTTGCACCTCTGCATGTGCCACACAATCCATTTTTGGGAGCCAGCAAAGGTGCCATTGAAAGAAACACTTCCGCATACAAGGAAGAGCAAAGAGCACTTCCTCACCACAAGATAGCCACAGTCATAGGAGCAGGTTTGCCCTCGACGCACCCTCAAGCAGTCAGAGCACACGATGCTCGACAAATACCAGTTGATGCCCCTGCCGCTCAATTTAGTACTGGGTCAAGAGAAGATTTTGAGCGGTTGCTGTACAGAAAGCGTATGAAAAAAGAAGCGGGGCCGCTTCCTTTGGGTAGTCCTGAGTTCGTTTTTGAGAAAGAAGAGTTGCTTCAACAGTACCTCAGTTCTCTGGGCGATGCAAAGTCCAACCCTAATGCTCCAAAGCAAGCAATTGAAAATATCGAACAAGGCTTGCAAAGCCTTCAAACGCAAAAAGAATTGGCAAGACAACGCCATGATGAGATTTACGGAGGCGAATCGCTTGTTGAAGGGGACCTCGCTGGCCTCAAGCGTTATCTTGAGGCACGGCAATCAGGCGAACTGCCTGAGAGTGCCGACGAAGTTGAAGAAACTGAATCTGAACAACATAGTCACGATGACCACGATGCCGTGTCAATCCAACTTCATGAGGCCCGAGAAAAATTGCACGAACTTCAAGATTTGCCTAACCCTGATGCGGTACAAATCGAATCTATGAATGAATTGAAAGAGGAAATACACCACCACGAGCAAGATTTGCTCAACATTGAGAACGAACTTGGTATTGTGACTGAGGACGAACTTCAAAAGCGTTATGACAAGCGTGGTAAAGAAATCAAACCTCGTAATACACATCTGGATAGTGAAAGGGAATTTCAAACAACAGTCAACAGTCACATTGAGGCTATCGAACAAGCGGCTATGTTAGTCTTGCAGAAATGTCGTGAGCAAGGTTTTGACCCCTTTGAAATGTTCAAGGATGAATTTGGAAACCCACGGCCTGACACAGCGGTTGCGTGGCTGATGATGCAAGGGAATACCTTCCTCAATGTCGCTCCACATGGAAGTCACGAAATTGGGGCCATGATGCCCTTTGTTGGACAAAGAGCAGAAAAAAATCCGGGTGCAGGCGTGGACCATGAGAACTTACTTGTCGATATGTTGCACTCAGCAAAGTACAGAGTGGACCCTTCTGTTGATGAGGGCACATGGCTTGAAAATTTGGGCTTGACAGAAATGATGGAGAACGAGGACGGGTTGATGGTTCCTACAAACATGGTTGACGCCAGCGTCATAGCGCATGCAAAGCGCCTCAAAAAGCAACTTATGAGAAAAAATAAGGAAGACAACAAGATTGGCAGGAGATTTATCGTCAGCCCAGTCGACGAAACCATACGAAGAATGGGCGAGATGGAAGACTTTGGCAACTTGCAAACCCATCTGAAAGACGAATTGAGTTTCCGCATGACAGGTGATGGAGTTGTCAATAGGCATTCGGTGGGGCGTGCTAAGTCTGCTGACAACATATCTTTGGAAAACCTTCAACTTTCAGCCCCTCATAGGTTTGGAAAAGAAATTCACCCGCTTCATGCACAAGACGAAGGTTGGACAAACAGACACAACCGAAGAAGTAAAATTTTCCAAACAATGTCGAGTTTTTTCGGACTTGTAGGTAATGAACAAGCAATGGATGACCACTTTATTTCTTTCCATCCTCTTCCTGCCACAGACCATCCGCTTTCTCGACAATCCATTGAAAGAGAAAACAAACGCCGCAGAAATGTAGGTGAACCAGAATTGGGCACTCCTGCTTCTCACACTATGTCTGATAATGATAAGCGGCGCAAGCATGACAAGAGAATCATCAGCAAATATCTTACTGCGCTTGATGGCTTCCTCGCTCGACCAGTTGATGAACAACACGAGCGAAAGACTCACAGTATGCGAGAAGACCATGCGTTAGAATTACAACAGATAGGTCCGCTTGGTAGCCACGACACAAATGCCGCCATGGCCATTTACAATTCTCCTTCGCTCAGATACCATGAGGGTAGCCGCAACCACACCGTACCACTTGGTCTTCACATCGACCATGCCACAGGAGAAATGACAGCGTACGAGAAGGACAACCCAGAAAAGATGCAATTGATTACTCCAACATTGCCATCGGTGCTGGCCCTTGCTCCACCAGAACATCATTCTGCATTCGGTCCAGTGCACGAGGGTGCTCACAGTCTGGACAGTATGCCTCATTCTATGCGAATCAATTCTTCAAGGCGAACACATAATAGTGATGCCTCCTCAGTTCACAACAAGATGGATGGACCTTCGCTTCTTGCTTCGCTCACAAATCCTGATGTCATCAGGAAGGACATGCCAGAGGGCTTGCCGTCTTTACAGCCTATGCACCGTATCTTTGAACTGGATGACTTGGAGCACCTGCGTGGTTTCACTGGTGACTGGATTGTCAGTGCATTCCCAGAAGGCGAGCGGTTTTTTGTTGGTCACAAAGAAGGTGAGATTTTCTCAAAGGCAACCCTGTCGGAAGAGGAGAAAGACGCTTTCAAGAAGGTGAGCGACAAACAATACATTGTCGATGTCATTCGTGGCAAGGATGTGTTGCACATCTTCGATGTCATTGAATACGACGATGAAAACGCATTTGAAATGCCGGTACAAGAGCGCATCAAGATTCTCCGTGGAGCCATGGAAAGTCACGAGATGGTCCATGTACCAAGCGCATCCGACACAAAACTCACTGATGACGACGGACTTGCTTCCGCAGTCAAGGCTCTTGACACTGACCGCATTCTCATGCGTGACGCCAAGTCAGCCTACATGAAGGGCGAACCTCGTCATCCAAAGTGGGTCATGTTGCAAAGCGGTACAGAAGTTGTGCTCATGGTGCTTGACCGCCGAGGTGACGGACCTTACACATACCGACTTGGAACCGGGCCTGTTGCACACGGTGAAGACTTGGGTGACCGCAGAGTCAAGTACGAAGGTGACGACTACATGGATGTAGGAGCGGCTTTTGAAAGTGAAGACAAGTACAATGTCGGTGACTTGGTGAAGGTCGATGTGACCAATGTCACAGAAACACAGGCGTCAGAACAGCAGAAGTTGTTCACTGTACACGCATCCAAGATTGAAGGTGAAGCGGAAGGCGAGCCTCTGGTCAGCAGTGATTCTCTTGGTATTCTCGCTAAGGCTGAACCATACCAGCATGGTGTTGAAATTTTCAGAAAGGGAAGCAATGTTCACATTCAGATGGAACAAGGGTCTGTTCTTTACAAAGCCACGCAGACACAAGAAGGTTGGGCTGTTCACACGCCACGCAGTGACAATGGTTATCTGATTCGGCTTTCGGAAAGCCAGCGACCATTCTGGTCACCGATTGTAGGAATTTTGCTGAAAGCCAATATGGAAATCGAAGAGAAGGCAGAGGTGCACGAATCAGAAGATGAGGCCGAACCACTCATCGAACCTAAGAAGGTCAAGGGTACAGACTGGAAAAGGAAAGCAGTCATGGTCAAGGGACTTGAGGTTGCCATGCGTTTGCTTACCAAGAGCGGCGTAGGTGCAGTAGGTGCGTCTAATTCTGGTGCGCAGGGCTTTGGATTCGACTACGGGACGGCTATTGCGTCCCCCGGTGGCCCCACGAACATCGACGATAACAAAACCATACCCGATTACGATGTGCGTGATGTCGAGCGAGATAAGAAGGATGAGGCCGAAGACAAAAAAGAAGTCAAGGAAAACGACTCACTGAGCCCCGATTTAGAACTCACAGAAGACAAAGCCATGTATCATATCTCTTGATATAGTATGACAGGTCTATCGTGGGGTAATGGTCATGGCGACTTCCCTCAGAACCACTCCCTTCTCCCAAGAAGGTAGTATTTCTATTCTGAAGAGCGGTCAGGACCTTGTTGTCGCAGGATATGCTTCCGTCGAAATGGTCGACAAGCAAGGCGACCTCATCACCCGTGATGCACTAAAGGATGCATTTGGCGGGTTCATGAAAGCAGAAGACTTCCGCAATGTGCAACTCGCACATTCCAACATCCAAGTCGGGTCGGTTATCGACTCTTACACTGATAGCAGTGGACGACTTTGGAAATCCGGCGTTGATGATGCCGGACTCTTTGTTGTCATCAAACTTCGTGATGACATCGAAAAGGCCCGAGAAGTGGCCAATGAAATTCGCAAGGGTGCCCTACGGGGGTTCAGTATCGGAGGACAGGCTTTCAAGCGTGTCAACAAATCCGATTCAAAGCATGGAGATTACACTGAAATCTCCAAGTTAGAACTCCACGAAGTGACGATTTGCGAAAAGGGAATCAACCCCGAAGCAACCTTTAGAATTTTGAAGGAGGACACGAATATGACAGAAGACACAACAATGAATGAACTATCGTCCGTACTGGACCGAATCAACATGCGACTTGATGGAATGGAGAAGGGCGAAAACCCATTTGAAGCCATGAAGGATAAGAAAGAAGAAAAAGATGAAGAGAAACCTTCCGAAGACAAGGGCAAAGAAATGTCCGAAGACAAGGACAAGGAAGACAAAATGTACGGTGGCGACCAAGACATGGCCGCAAAATCCGAATACAGCGATGTCATTTCATCTGACTACCTTAACTGGATGGAGAACACACTCAAGGCTGGCGGTGTTGACACTGCTGGCGCACGCTCTCACTTCGACAACTTGGAGAAGGCACAACTTGGTGGCTTCGACAACCCATCGTCCGTTGACGGTGCTGAATACTTCGCTGGACAAGTCCGTGGACGAGCCCAAGAAGGTGGCAACCCATCAACCGGTGCAATCAGCGCCCTGAACAGTGGCTCCAAAGCAGATGTTGCAAAGGGCTACCTTCACCCAGCCGACCTCACCTCCGCTCAAGTCGAGATGGCATACGAAGCCTACAAGGCCGCATCCATCGAAAAGCAACTCAAGTCCTCTCTTGGAACTGTGTTCGCTGACCGACTCGCCAAGGAACAGACTAACGAAGTCGAATCCCGCCGTGCTCAAGAATTTGACGCACGCCAACCACTTGCTTCTATCGAGAAGGCAATTGCCTCCTTGAGCACTCGTATCGACAGCCTCGGCTCCGCCGAAGGTGCAAGCATCCGCAAGTCGGTCGCCGCACCAACCATCAATGTCCCTTCAACCGAAGACCTCGCAAACATGTCTTGGGACGAAGTCCACAGTCTTGCGGGGAAAGCATTTGAATGAGGAGGAATAATATATGGCACGAAATTACTTACGAACAATTAACGATATGGAACGCTACTACTACGGTGCAGGCTCAAACATGGGCTACGCATACTCCGGTAGCGAACTTCTGAAGGCTGACGCACCAATGCTCTCGACGACTGCTGGTACCTACCAAGCAATTTACGGACGCAAAGTGTGGTCCCAACTCAACCAAGAATTCAACGCATTCAGCATCTTGCCCAAGAAGCCTTGGGACCGCTCTGGATGGCGTGTCGTGACCGCTCGCCCTGACTCAACCAAGGGTGGCGGCATTGCTGAGAATGGAACACTTCCAGAAACCACCAAGCCTGTCTTCCAACATGTGGCCGCAAAGCCAAAGACCATTGCACACACCTTCGACATGAGCGAAGTCGCAATCTTCCTTAACGACAAGGATGACGGTCTTGGTGACATCCGCTCCGTCCTCAAAGAGGAAATGGGCAAGCACCACGCAGAGGAAATCAACAAGATGCTTTTGCAAGATGTTGACACTCCTGCTGGCAACGATTACGAGTCCTTGGACCGAATCACTGCTTCAAGCACCATGGACGCAACCGGTACTGGATATGCCGCAACCGTGAGCGGTGGCTCTTCCACTACTCACACTGCGCATGTGAGCGCCGCATCTGACCTTGACATTTACAGCATCGACCGAGATGCAAACACTTGGTCCAACGCAGAAGTCAATGTCGCAACTGACGCTTCGCTGACTGAGCGTGTTCTCAGCCTCGACCACATCGACGACATCTTCCAGAAGATTTGGGTCCGTGGTGGCAATCCAAAGGTCATCCTCACAGGATATGACACTTTGATGCGCCTGCAACAACTCCTCCAGAGCCAACAGCGGTTCATGGAAGAAAAGCGTGTGACCCCAACCATGGGCGGCGTCAAGGGTGTTCCCGGTATCGAAGCCGGATTCATCGTCGCTACCTACAACGGTGTCCCAATCATCCCATCCAAGGATGTCACAGCAGACGGCATCAGCCGAATGTACTTCTTGGACACTGACTACCTTCACTTTAGTGTTGCAAAACCAACTCAGTACTACGAGTCTGGTATTGAAACCGGTGACCCATTCGCCATTAACCGCCTCGGTCAAGAGGGACTTTACCGAACAATGGGTGAAGTCTGGACAACTTTCTTTGGAGGTCATGGTTCAATCCGAGATTTGTCTTGAGATTGATGGTGAACAAAAAAAATATGGAGATGAACAAATATGGGAATAACATACACATCAAGTGGAAGCGCGGCATTTACTGAGAGTTTTACTCTCGACCTTTATGCAGGAACTTTGGAAACCGACACAGCATGGCTTGACGGCGGTGCGGCGGCTGGGTCTTACCCCGGCTCAATTTCTGGTTTCCAAGCAAAGAACACCAATACTACCAACGCAACAGCCGGTGCAAAATTAGTTTGCGGTCAATTCACAACGAAATTGGTCAATGACGAAACCATCACCGTTTCAGGAGATGCAACCAAGATTTTGGCCGTGATTGTTGGCGACAACAGCACGGAATCAGCCGCTGTGACTTTGAAGAACATCACAGCAGGTGTTGCTCAATTTACAGTCACTGGCACCTCGGATGCACTTGTGACTTGCTGGATGATTGTGGCTTGAGGTGGTTAAGTGCCTACGGTGACTTCACTGGGCCCCTTCTATGAACGAAGGGTTCCTTGTACACGATTGGTGGCGATTCGCCAGCAACCGTTGGAAGTGACACAGGAGTTCTTGAACGAATACCGTCACCGGTTCTCTGCCAAATGGTGGAGAATCGAAGGCGACAACCCAGAACCTGTGACCACAGACCTCGGTGAAGATGGCCTACCTGATGAGGGATGGACACGAAAGGACATCACGGCTTGGCTAAAGGACAACGGTGCAACGGTTGGCAAGTATGCAACCAAAGCAACCCTCCTTGGCATGGTCGAAAATGTTCTTAACCCAGAACCCGCACCAGAGCCTGTACCAGAGCCGGAAGAACCTGCGCCAGTCGCAGAAGAACTCGCAGAGGCACAACCAGAACCAACAACAGGAGATGAACAATAATGGCTAACACAACAGCAACAATCGACCCTCGACCAACCGTTTTCGGTGACCGAATGATTGTCACAGGCAGTTATACTGCTGGAGATGGTACAGGTGCAGTGACTATCGCATTGGCAGACAGGCTTTCCAGCATCGACGCAATCATCGTCAATCCATCGTCCCTTCACGACCAACCAGTCGAAGAAGGTTCAAATGCTGACGAATCCGATGCAGTCGTCACAAAGATGACTGATTTGGCAGTCTTCGCAGGCACAACAATCACAATTACCCCCGGTCAAGCCGGTGGTACTGCAAAGGCTGGAACTTTCCTCGTAATCGGTCGCCGCTCTTGAGGTGACTAACGATGGCAGTACTCAGTGGATATGGTAATCGCATCATCGGTCCTTACAGCCCAAAGGCTGTGGCTGATGGTACGGCAACTGCGCTCATCCAAGCGGACATTCGTGCCACAGGTGGCACAGGTGCTCTTGGTGTAGCCGCCGGAACCACTACCGCTCTTGTCACTATCGAGCCTTTCATGTCACTTGGCAACCATTACTTCCTCCTCACCTACACAGTATGAGGCGATTGAATGGAGTCACAGAACAACCTTGGCTTGGAAGAAATCGAACGCTTGCAGAAGCGTGGCATCCGTCTTGCAGAATCTTACGGCAGTGGCTCAGTGTTTAACACAGAGCGTCCGTTAGAGGGCATCACCCAAAAGCAACGGGTTCGTACCAGTAAAGCCGCAGATGTTATGAACATTGGCTCAGGTACACG
>JGI24006J15134_10000324_pt1 | contig 30687 bp, 36 predicted proteins | sample LinPmetageLP53_FD_15134 | JGI IMG/M metagenome (IMG submission 15134)
ATCATTTAATGGCTTATGATTACGAATCAAATGGTTCAATGAGTTTGTCTGGAGCTTCAAGTGGAAATTTCAGCGTTACTGTTCCTTACAGGTCATTTATGCGAAAAACTTTTGCAACAATAGCCAATGACACTATTACCATTGTGCATGATATAGGTGATGTAAGTGGGTCAGGTGGAGGAGAAAACATTGCAAGTTTATTTACAATAGACACAAGTTCCCAAGCAGATGGTGCGTGGCATAACTCAGGCAGAACTATCACAGGTTTAAACACTGGAGTTCCTGCATCTGGAACAATTGACTTTGATGATTTTTATGGAGCAACAGGCTAATGCCTTTACAAACTTTAAAGCTTAAACCGGGAATTGTAAAAGATGACACCCCTTACAGTGCTGAAGGTGGCTGGGCTGATAGCGATAAAATTAGATTTTGGAATGGCAAGCCAGAAAAAATAGGTGGTTGGAATAAATTTTCTTCTTCTTCGTTTTCTGGATCTTGTAGAGGGTTAATTTCGTGGCGAGATAATTCTGGCAATGCTTTAATGGCTGTTGGTACGCATACACATCTTTATGTTTTTAAAGGTGGTTTGTTGACAGATATTACACCTGTAAGAAAAACTGCAACAGGTTTAGACGATTATTTTTCAACAACAAGTGGTTCTCCTCTTGTAACAGTTACTATAGCAACACATGGATGTTTAGTAGGAGACAGGGTTATATTTGGAGCTTTTTCTGCAAACAATGTAGCATGGGCGGCTGACACAGAATTTACTGTAACGTCAGTTGTCGATACGAATAATTTTAAAATAACAGCATCAACAAGTGCCGATTCTACTGAAGCAACGATTGACGCAGATAATGTTAAGTACGAAATACTTCTTTCCGTAGGTCAGTCAACGTCTGTGTTTGAATTTGGTTGGGGTACTGGTAACTGGAATGAACCAAGAGATGTTGGGACAACCACCACAACTATGAATGATAGTGGTGGGATTAATACCACAGATACAAGTGTCACTCTTACGGCATCCGATTCCTTTCCTTCTGCTGGAACAATTCTTATAGGTACTGAGAGAATACAGTATGGTGCAAATAACACGGGAACTGAGGTACTAAGTAGCATGACAAGAGGATCGTTCTCAACAACTGCAGCCTCTCATAGTGACGGTGCTACAGTAACTAACATAGAGGGGTGGGATGTTCCTTTTACTTCTGGAACAGGAATAGAAGTAGATGCAAGAACGTGGAGTTTTGATTTGTTTGGAGAAGACTTAGTTGCTTCCGTTAATGGGCAACCCTTAATAACATGGGATTCTTCTGTAGGTACAAGTTCAAGGGCTACCTTTATAAACGATACAACAACGAGTGACGCAACTTGCCCCGATACAACTAGAGGTGTAATAGTCAGCACACCTGACAGACATTTAGTTTCACTTGCGGCAGATGACCCATTAAAAGTACGGTGGGCCTCACAGGAAACAACAGCCACATGGACAGCTTCTGCAACCAACACAGCAGGTTCACAGTTGTTATCGGGTGGGTCTAAAATAGTTGGTGCTAAAAGAACGAGAGGTCAAATACTTATTTGGACTGATACCACTCTTCACTCTATGACATTTAGAGGTCCACCTTACATATTTGGTTTTCGTGAACTCGCCACTGGGTGTGGATTGGGAAGCCCTAACGGTGTTGTTGAAATAGGAGGCAATGTTTTTTGGATTGGTGTTAATCAGTTTTTTGCTTTTGACGGTGCTGTTAAACCTATTTTAAGCACAGTAAGTAACCACGTTTTTGATAATTTTAATTCAACCCAAATTGAAAAAGTTGTTGCCGCATTAAACAAACAACATAATGAGGTTTTTTGGTTTTACCCTTCTGCTTCTTCTGACGAAAATGACCGTTATGTAAAATTTAATTATCGTGAAAATGTTTGGGATATTGGAACAATGGTTAGAACAGCGTGGTCGGATGCAGGTACTTTTTCAAATAACGTAGGTGCTTCTTCTGATGGGTATTTGTATCAACATGAGATAGGTGTAGATGATGACGGGTCAGCTATGACATCTTTCATACAATCGGCTGACATTGATTTGGGAGAAGGCGAACAGATTATGTTTGTTGACAGGTTAATTCCAGACATAACTGTATCAGGTTCGTTAAACTCTTATGTCAAAACAAGGAAGCATCCAGCAGATGATTACACAAGCAAAGGGGCTTTTCCTATTACAACTAATACCAAAAAAGTACACCCTAGAGCTAGAGGAAGACAACTTGCCATTAGATTTGAAAGTGAAGGCGTTGGAGACAATTGGCGATTAGGGGCTACAAGACTTGACATGAAACCTGACGGAGAAAGATAATGCCATTTCCAAGACCTCAAGAAAACATGGAAGTGTGGGGCAACCAACTTGTTGATGAAATTGAAAATGAAGTAGATAAAATTAACCAAGCGGCAAATGTTGGTTTGCCCACTACTGGTTTTACAATTACGAAAACAGCATCGACAACATTGGATGGTGGAATTAACGACAGTGTTACCGATATTGATTTAACAAGTGCTGCAAACTTTCCAACAAGTGGAACTATTTTAATTGGAACAGAAGAAATAACTTATACAGGCAAAAGCACAAATCAATTAACAGGTTGTGGGCGAGGGGCAAACTCAACTACTGAAGCAGCCCACGTTGATGATGTTGCCGTGACAATAACTTTTAACAACACCAAAAGTTTTAATGCAGGGACAGCGACGGCCAATGACACGGCTTTTGCTTTAACTACTTTAATTAATGCTTTAAGAAATAAGGGGATACTAGCATAATGGGTTTTTTTGATTTTTTAAAAGACGTAGGATTTGAAGCTCCAAAAGAAGAGCCACGAAGAGGGACGCTTATACAAACCGACAATGTTGGGACAGAAGACAGACCCATTAATCGTATAGCCACCATGCCTACAGACAGGGGTAGCCGTATTATCTCAAGAGATGAGTTTGGCAGACTGAATACTGATCAAGGCAGGGGAAGAGATGATGTTGCATTCTATGAAAGAGGGCAATCAAGAATTGGAGTTGACCCAAGGCAGATGGACACGCAAGCATTTAGTACTCCGGGAATAGCTTCTGGAATGCAAGGAAGAAAGTTTTTTATTGGTCAAAGCAATGTAGATCAAGATGCCCCAAACTTAGGAAGGTCATACAGTGATATGCCGATGACTCCAATTAAAAATCCAAGAGGTGTAATGGGTTATCCTACTGATTTTATGAGGTTAGGTGAAGACGCTGAAATTGTAAGTCCATTAATGCCACCCCCATCAAACCCAAGAAGAGGAATAAGATCTTTTGGAGATCCAAACATTTCTTTGCCACCAGAGGGAGGAATGATGAGGATAGCAGAAAGAATGAAAAGTGGATATGAAGATGCTTTTTATCCTAAGACTGGTGAGGATTCTTTAATTACAGACGAAGAACCTATTATGTATAAACCAGTTGATCCCAGAAGATTTAGAAGAAGACCAAACCAAAGAGTTCCTGAAGGAAAAGTGGAGGCACGATACAACCCTGAAACTGGAACATATACTTTTTTTGATTCAACACAACAAGAAGCAATGAGTGATGTTGCTGGTCCTGAAGTTTCACAATTTAAATATGATACAGAATCAGACACTTATTATCCATTTAATAATCCTGAATTTCCTGCAACTGGTAACTTTGGTTATAGAGTAGACATGGATGATGCAATGTTTGACCCTGCAAATAGAGGGGTTGGTGAAGGAAGATTAGGTGGCAACATGGTTGGTATAGGCAAAAATGTGCCTTCCTACACCACACAAGCTTACAGTGGTTTTCAGCCTAATCAAGGTGTAACATCCAGAGAAGAAGGTGGCATTAAAGACTTAAACTTTCTTCAAAAAGCAATGGCTGTAGCAAGAAACCCAATTGGAAGAATTCTTGGCTATGAGACAGATGCACAGGGTCGATTGACTATGAGGGGTCTTGCAGACATGGAAGCCGATAAACAAAAATCATTAATTTCCAATGCTCGTAATAAGTTTGAAGCAGACAAGAATGACAGGCAAAGGGCAAGAGCAAAAGCACCGTTTGATCCGTGTGAAGCAGGGTATACTTTTGACCCGTCAACACAACAATGTGTTCTAGATGTAAAGGAAGAAGAAGAAAGCAAAAACTTTTTTGAAAGAAATCCACAAACAATGCAGGAATATCTTAATGAAAACAGACCAGCAGGAGTTTCTGGAAACGTTCCTTTAGGTATGTATGGAAGAGTGGGTGGCGAGTATAAGTACTTTATGAACCAAGGTGGTGGTACAGCCCCTAGAGGTGGCACAGGGGAAGTTACTGGTGCAGGAGGTCCGAAAGATGATTTGGTTGGACCGTTTATGCTTTCCAACAAAGAATACGTTTTACCTAACGAGCAAATAAAAATGTACGGTGGGGGTAATTATGAAACAGGCGTTAAAAGACTTGAACAAGACCGTTTAAAGTCATTAAGTAATTTTGCATAGGAGACTAAAGTGGCAGTTAAAACAAACACAACAACATCTAGATACGACCTTGACCCTCTTTTTCTAGACCCAATAACTAAAAGTCTCAAAGAACTGGGTTATCTTTATGACCAAGGGTATCAACCGTATGGTGGACCAAGAATTCAAGATTTCAATCAAGACCAGCAAGATTATTTTACGGGGATTAGAGGTCTTCAAGGACAGGGAATGGATGAAATTAACGCAGCTATGGGTAGATTGGCAGATGCGTCAAGCTATCAACCTCAGAAGTTTACGGACGTAGCTCAAGACTACATGAACCCATACCTAGAAAACGTTCTTGACCGTCAACAAAAAAGAATGTTTCGCAGTGATGACATTGCAAGAAAAGGTAGAGATGCAAGAGCTTCTGCAGCAGGGGCTTTCGGTGGCGACAGGCAAGCTATCCAAGAGTCAGAGTCTCAAAAGAATTTGCAAGACAGAATGGCTGATCAAGAAGCAACAGCACTGTCTAACGCATATCAAACAGGCGCAAAAATATTTTCTGGAGATGCTAATAGAGCGTTGCAAAATCAAAAAAATCTCATTGCAACCCAACAGGGTATTGGAAGGTTAGCAGGTCAGGGTCAAGCCTTGACGGGCGAACAGTTAAGAATGTTGGGTGGAGCTGGTAGCGCACAGCAACAAATGAATCAAGCAGGACTGGATTTGGCTTATCAAGATTTTGAAAACCAAAGACGATACCCATATGAACAATTAAATTATTTCATGGGTGGTTTACAAGGATTCCCGAACAGTATGATTCCAAGTTCAACTACTGGTACAACAACCTCACCAACAATGGGCAATATGGGAAGAATGGCAGGTCTTGGCGTAAACGCTCTTGGAATGTGGGGAATGGGTGGCGGCTTTGACGGAGGGTTTAGCATGAATAATTTATTCGGTCAGCAATCTCCAATGTGGGGAGCATAAGCTTATGATGGGACAGGGAATTAATCCAGCAAAAATACATTCAGTTTTGCAAAAGGCAACTGACCAACAGTTAATGCAGATGCTAAAGCGACCAGACAAAATACCGTCAATGTTTATACAACAAGAGATGTCAAGACGTAGACAGATGCGTCAAGCTGCTAGTGCAGACATGTCAAAACAACAAATGACTGGTCAAATGCTACAAGGCCAAGTAGCGCAGCAGCAACAGCCCGTGCAACAGCAACGTCCCGTTATGGCTCGTCAAGGTGGTAGCACAGGTGTTATGGGGCTAAGACATGGTGGGTCGCATTACACTGGTATAGACTTGGACGAACAAACAGGTATGCCTTACGCAGGGGCAATAAGAAGGGATTACTTAAGGACTGAAAGCCCCACAGTTTTTACAGATAAAGAAAAATATGGGCAATACATTGATCCAATGGTGTACGGACCAACTGGTGATGCTTCTGGGAGTGACCCAACAAGGAACTTAAGAACGAATACAATTGGAACTCCAAATATGCCAACGCCTGCATCTTATGGAACTATTCCAATAAATCAAGTAAACGAAAAAAGAAGTCCTATTTTTAGAGGTTTGCGAGCATCGGAAATAACCGATCAAGGCATGGATGAGGGTATGTTGGTTGGCGATGATACTAATCCAATTATTGGAAGATCTCCTGACGCTGAAAGTTTAAGCGAAGTTGAGCAACGTAGCCGAGAAACCTTTTCACCCCTTGTTGATAAGTTTGATATTGGTCCAAACGCAGGGGTTACGTCACTTACTGATAAAACAAGTGAAGCTCAAGCAAAGGAAAAAGCTGANTNNAATTATTTTAACCAAATGCGAGGGCTTATTACTCAAGGGGCTAATGTTAATGCTGAAGTTCCTGATACAACAGATTTAAAAAATCAATTAAAGGCTTTGGTTAAAAACACAGAAGAAAACAGTGATAAAATTTTTGGAGCAATTGATGCTCAAGACGCAAGAGCGAAACTGGGGATTACAGCTACAAACGAAAGATTTAATAAACACATAGCAAATTTGGAAAACTCTCAAAAAGATATAAATAAATTGTTTAATCCTGAAATGCTTAAGGATTTAAACGAAAAAAGTAGAGATCATTACGAAAAAGCAATTGAATTTATTAAAGACGATAAATCAATTGTTGATGCACAAAAGAAATTAATTGACGCTATGAAACCAACGCAAACGCCTTCGCAAAGGTTTTTTGGCTACGTTGCTGAAATTGGTGCTAACATTATGGGGTCTGACAGGGATACTTTTATGGAAGCAGGTGGAGATGCACTAGGGAAAGCTTTAAAGGATTATAAATTTGACAGAAAAGAAGACCAAGAACGATTTACAAACCAAGCCAAACTCATGCTAGAATTTGAATACCAAAAAAGAAACAACACCATGAAGGCAATGGAAATGAAGTCAAATCTTTATGGTATGGAAAAAGAAGATTGGATGAATGAAAACGAATACGTAAGAGCAAATTCTCTTCTACAACAACAATATAGCACGGGCGTTTTTGGTTTAGAAAGCGATCAAAGAAAAGAAATAGATAATTGGAATGCTAAACTTGATGACAATGTTATAAAAAGACTTGAGCTTGACGACAGAGAGCAAAAGAATTTGTATAGCCTTGCTAAAAGTCTAAGCGAAATTGAGCAAACAGAATTTGCCAATAAGTTAGAGTTGGCAAAAACTCAACAAGATGTTAACAAAACAATGCTCCAGACCATACCAAAGTCTGTTTTTGAGCATCAGTATTATGAAAAGTTAAAAGAAGAATCACCAGAAACAGCTAAATCTTTTGCGGCTTTAATTTCAAAAAATACAGCATCAAAAATTAATCCTGATGTTACAGCAAGAACGTTCACTACAGAGATGATGGCAGCTATTAAAGAAAATGGCAATGATGAACAAGCCGCTATTAAAGAACTTGGACAATCCTTATACGACAAAGTAAAAAATGAAAGTGGTGGCATAGATGAAGCAAAATTATACCAGTATACTTACGCTAACGTTTTTGGAACAATGTCTGGTCAAGGAATGTCGGTGGGTGCTTCGCCCGACCTTATTTACAACAAAGACGAAAAATTAGTAAAAGGTAATTAAATATGCAGGTATACCTAGAAGAATTTGGCAAAACAATTGGTTTTCCAGATGATTTTTCTCAAGACCAAATAAAAAACGCTATTAAGTCTAACATTATTCCTCAATTAAGGCGTGAAGAAGAAGAGAAGCGCCAAGAAGAAATACAAAAAAAACGTGATGAGGTTGGCATTTTGGGTGCTTTGCCTCGTGGGTTAAGCCGTGGGTTTACGCAAACAGCAGGTTTAATTGGAGACGTTCTTCCAGCTATGGTTGGACAAGCTATAGGTGCAGACGAATACCGTGACAAACAAATGCAAGAGTATTTGGACAGAATGCAAAAGATGGAAGAGGAAAGACCCTCTCTTGTTCCTTCGTACAAAGACATTGACAGCATTGGTGACGTTGCTAAATACGGACTTGAAACAGTTGGACAATTTATACCGTCTGTTGCAACATCCATAGCTGGTGGTGGCATAGGTGGGTTTATTGGGCAGTCCGTAGCAAAAAAAGGAGCGCAGAAGCTTGCAGGCGAAGCCGCTGAAAGGTTTGCAAAGAAAGCCGTTACGACTGGTCAGATCGGGGGCGCATTTGCTGGATCAGGAATTCAGACAATACCAGAAGCTTACGCAACGCTTGAAGAGGAGACAGGCGATCCAAAACTTGGTACATCTCTTATCGTTGGTGGTGTAAACGCCGCTCTAGACAGTATACTCCCAGCGGCATTCTTGACACGGTTAGGCAAAGTAGGACGAGAAGAAGTTTCTAAAAACATTGTTGCCAAGACATTGCAGAATTTAGGCTCAACCACAGCAAAAACAAGAAAAGGTGCTATTGCAAAAGGCGCACTTAAGAGTGGCGTTGTTGAGGGTTTAACAGAAGGTACACAGGAATTTAATCAATTAACGGCAGCAAGAATTCTAGATGAAAACCCAGAGTTCTGGGAAAGTGGAGACTTTGAAAGAATTTTAGACTCTTCAATAAGAGGGGCTGTTGGTGGTAAAGCGTTTGGTGCTTTATCAGGTGCTATGTCTCAAACAGAAGAACAAAGAACAAAGCGTGAACAAGCTATTAAAGACAACGAGTTACAAACTGCTTTAGATATTGTAAAAAAAGGAGTTGATGTTGACCCAATTTTACAAATAGAGCTTGGATTAGAAACTGGAGAAAAAGGATCTCCGTTAAAATCTCCATCAGCAATAATAAACGAACTTAAAAAAAATAAGGATTTACCAAAGCCGATAGTAAATATTTTAAACAATAAATCTTTAACACCAAAAGAAAGAATAACAAGAGTACAAAGTCTACAAGCTAAGCTAAAAGAACAGTTAAATGCTGAAACAAAGTTTGACAAAGAGCAAGAAAAAACAAACAAAGAGTTTAATGTAGAAGTTAATAAAAAAGAAGTACGTTTAGAAGACGAAAGACCAACAGATTACCGTGTTGTTAACAACAGGGGCAAGAGCCAAAACGTCCCACCTTTTGCTGATTTAGAAGAAGCCAAAGCTTACGTTCAAAGTCAAGAAAAGCCAGAAAAATTGAAATTGCAAAATCAATTGGGCGATGAGGTGTATTCTGGTATAGCCACAAAAGACCTACCACCACCCCCTCTTTCAGAAAAAGAAACTGATACAAAGACAATACTGGAAAACAGAAAAAAGATTTTACTGGGTCAGCCTATTGGCAAGAAAGTTGTTCTGTCTTCAAAAGATGCTCAACGTTTGCTCCTGACTGGTCAATTAAAGGAGTCAAGCTACTACGAAGCGTCAGAACGGGGTGCAGGGGTAGAGAAGAAGTTTGACGATGAGGTAGAAGACGTTAGTGCAGAATCTCCTGTAATATCGAAAGAAAGTACAGAATATATTAATGCTGTTGAAACTATTAACAAGAGAATAGAATCAATAGAAGAGCAAGGCGAACAAGGTAAAAAGACTGCTTTTGCTTTAAGAGAAATTTTGTCTGACAACGAAAGAACAGTTGGCGAACTGATAACAGCCTTTGAAGTTGCTGACATAATGACGCAAATTTTGCCAGAAGCAACGGGTCATGCCGTAAAATTTGTAGATGCTATTAAAAAGGGACAATTAAATGGAACAAGAGATCCTCATGCAAAACTAATTTCTCTTGCTATGAAATCAGGACGGACAATAGACGGCAAACCACAGTTAGTTTTTGATGAAAGCATATTAAAAGAAACAGCCAGTCACGAAGCGTTCCACGTTCTTCAAGATTACTTTATACAGTATGACCCACAAGCTAAGAAGATATTAGACCAAGAGTTTGGTGCAACAGAAAAAGTTAACAAAAAAATAGATTACAAAAACACAAAAACAGCAAAGTGGTTAAAAAGAGCAAACAGAAAACTGCACGATGATTTGTTGGCAATGAGTGCTACAAATGAAGGAATTACAGGAAGAGAAATCCAAGCTTATGCATTTAGTGCTTACAACCAAGCAAGACGGGAAGGCAAAACGCCTGTTATGGCTGGAGGGCTTGCAAGGTACTTTAGGTTTGTTTCTAACTTTTTAGAACGGTTAGGTAATTACACAAGTGGTCTTGGATTTGCAAATGCCCAAGATGTTTTTGAAGCCGTGTCATCGGGAACTGCCGCCAAGAAATTTAACAACCGTTCTTTATCAGAACAAGATGCTGACCCGTCACAAGCTCCCGATATAGAACAATCATCACGCTCTTTGAACACAAGAGAATACTTAACATCCCAAGACGGTCAGCCATACGCAACGGATACAAGACGTTCACAAAAGTTAATTCCGATTAACAACGGAAGCCCTATTATTGCAAAAGTGCAATTAAGGAAAAATGAAAAGAAACGAAACGTTGTTCTTCCACAGGGAGAAAGGAAGTGGGACACAGTAAGACAGCAGTTTACAGGATACGGAGCAGACTATGTGGCTCATCCGAGTAATATAAACGAAATTAGAATGAACACTCCTCATCGTGAAGTAATGCCATTTATCCAAGACGTTGTTACCAGTGGTAAAAAAGTTGAGCTTGCTGATGGTCGAGTGCAATATAATTACAAACCCGAAAGTTATAAACAAACTGGGGTTGTTATTTTAGAAAAAGACAGAAATGAAAATTTGCAAGTTTCTCGTGCTTTTTCGGTTGATGTTAAAAAAATTAAATTAAAACGTTCTCAAGAATTAGCAAAAGAAGCTGAACAGCGAAGGTTAAGAGAAGTCCCAGAAGGGGCAACCCAAGAGGATATTGATGCCTATAGAAGGGGCAGGGGTACTGAAGCATCTGCAAGAGGTGTTGCTGTTAACGCAGGGCAATCTGTCAGTACAAGGTTTCCTACAAGTAAATCAAAAGACGCAGACCCATTGACTAACATTTTAGAAATAAACTCAAACCCAATACGAGAAAATCCAACAGCATTAAAAAAAGCAGCTAGGCAAATAAAGGAATATAACATTATTAGAGAAAGTGAAGTAGAGGGGCTTTCTGATAATCAAGTTTTGGATTTATACATTGAAAGAACAAAAAGCAATCTTCTGTTTATCTATAATTCTTTGTCTGACCAAATTAAAAACAGATCAAAACTTTGGTACGAAGGAGCAAATAATGTCGCTAACAGGTTTTCAACAATACCTTCAGACCGTTATAAAAGAAACAAGAATTTAACAGTTGAACAGGCATCGGGCATTTTAGCAGCTTTAAGCCCTCAAAAAGACTGGTTTCAAAATGCTTCTTTGGCTGAAAGATTAATAGACATACTTTCGTCAAAGCAAAATTTTGAGTTTACTCCTAAAATGGGGAAAACAGCTAAAAGAATTTTTGGGAAAAAGAAATACAAACCAATGCTTGATGAGGTTAAGGGTAAATCTCTTGCCGAGTTAGAGTTTAACACTGTTACTGAAAAGCCATATCAATCTACATTTCGAGCAATGTGGGTTAGAATATATGATGAAACGTATAACGATAGAGGACATAGAATACTTTCTCCAGAAGGTAAGTTTTTAGACTTTGCAAGAAAAGCCCCCACTAAAAAACAAATTAAAAATGGGGAGCTTGGAACTCCAAAAGGTACTGGTTGGGGAAGTTTAAATGAAATTTCAAAAGCTATTAGGATGTATGAAAACGAAGATGTTAGCGTAATATCAACCGAGCTTGGCAAGGGTCATAAAATTAGAAGTTTTTACAATAATATAAGCAACCCTTTTGATGAAACAGGCTCTGGGACAATTGACACTCACGCTGTAGCTGCCCTGTTTTTTCAACCATTTTCTTCCACTTCTATTCCAGTTAGTCATAACTTTGGTACTATGGCGACAAAAGGAGTAGAGGGTGCTGTAGCTGTTGCTACGAAAGGATCTAAAGGTTATTACGGTATAAACCTTGAGGCTTATGCAGGTGCTGCACAAGAAGTAGGAATTTTGCCAAGGGAAATGCAGTCGATTACATGGGAAGCAATAAGAGGTCTTTTTACACCTAGCTTTAAAGGAAAGAAAGAGAACGTTGCAGAAATAACAAAGATATGGAATAATTACAAAAACGAAGCTATAACACTTGATGAAGCTAGACAGGAGATAATAAATTATGCAAACTCAGAAACCGAAACCGAATCTTTTGGTAGACCAGATTGGGACAGACCCTCTGCTAGAAGTGATGAAGTATTATTCGATTCCTCTTACAAGAGAGAATTATCTGGAGTTGGCGTACCCCGAAGTGATACCAGAGATGACACCCGAACTGGAGGAACAGTTACCAAAGGAACTACAGCTAGACCAGCAGTAGACGATGAATACGAAGCATCCTCTCGTGGGGTTATGCTATCAGACGATGAATTTAGAAATGCCACATTTAAAAAAGTTATAAAGGGCAATTTCCAAGCTTCGGGATTTACTGGTAAAGGAAAGCTTTTAGCAAACAGAAATCTTACACGAGGAACGCAAGTTACACTTAGACCAAATTTAAACGGTTGGATTAAAGAAGAAGGCGCACCAATACTTACACAGACTGTACATGACAGGTCAAAGGGAAAGTATGGAGAAGTTTTAGGTTATGACCACACTGTCGCCGCAGAAGGAAAGGTAGATCTTGACGTTAATCAAAAGGCAAGGGCGAAAATAGCATTAGGAGAAGAGAATAAATTTCCAATGGCTGGTGCTATTGGTGGTTACGCTCCATTATCTTTAGAAGAGTCTCAAAACATAATAAGTAATCCAGATCACACGTTAAAGTTTAACCCAAGAGGGTATCATTTATTTGTCGATCAAAATGGATTTGCCGTCAAATCATACAATGGGACAGGGGTGCATCAAGGGGCAAACGTTTTTGTCAAAGGTGACATAGAATACTGGAAGCAATTGGAAGCCCCTCAACAGGAAAGAGGCGTTGAAACAGATGTAAAATATTTTGATGCACCTGATTATGAAGCTTCTGCAAGAGGGTATGCTTCATCATGGGACGAAGTAATTACTTCAAAAGACGACAACATTATAAACAACTTTTTGACTGGTCTAAAGAAAATATATTCTTTAAAGGACAACTTTATTAATGAGTTTGTCAATTCTACAGAACCTATAGGTAGGCTTGAGGAAGAAGTTTCTTTTAGATTGACAGGCGTTAGAAGACGTTTTGGTGTTGCTGAAGGTGCGCAACGGTTTATGGAAATGGTTATGAACACGGCAGGTCGTGTTGAAATGATTATGAAACATGGCGCACCAGAAATGAGGGCAGACGGGACAATTTCTCTTCAAAAAAATACAAAAGGTCTTTTTGAGATATTTAAAGATTTTAACATTGAAGAATATAATGATTTTGTGCCTTATGCTATGGCACGAAGAGCTAAAGCTTTGGGGGAGAAAGAAAGGTTTATCGGACCAGATTTAATACAGGACGGGTTAAACAGAGAAACAACAAAATACAAAAATGCCTTTGATGAGTACCAAAAGTACAATAAGTCTCTTTTAAATTTTTTAGTTCAAGCAGGTGTGCTGGACGAAAGACAAAAAAATAATTTAGCTAAATATGACTATATGCCTTTTTATAGAATCATAGAAGAAGATACATACAAGGCAGGGGTTATGTTTAAATCTGCCGTGGCTGGACCAAACATAACAAACGTTCTTAATGACCCTGTTAAAAGCAGTTTATTCAAAGAATATAAGGGTGGACAAAAGCCTGTTGGGGATATTCTTGAGAACATGTTTAGGAATACGCAAGCTTTTGTTTCGACAGCCATGAAAAACAAAGCCATGCAAAAAGCAGTTAATTTAATGGAACAAGCCGAGGTTGGCAAAAGAGTTACAAATGCCGAAGCTTCCATCATTAAAGAATCTCAGGGGGGGAAGGTTGTTTCTTTCAACAAGAACGTTAAGCTTAAAGATGGACGGGTTGTAAACAGAAAAGTACATTACGACATATCAGAAGACCCTCATATCTATGCTTCCCTAGCTTCAATGACACCAAGACAAACTGCTGGATTGTTTAAGGTCATGGAAAGATTGGGAAAAATATTCAGAGAGGGGATAACACACGCACCACCATTTATGATTGCCAACTTAATAAGAGGGGATATGGCAGGTGTTGTAACTGTTGATGCACCCCTAACGCCAATGATAGATACACTGGGTGGTTTGAAAAACGCTTTTCAAGAAACAGAAACAATTAAAGAAATGAAACTTATTGCAGGTGTAGGTGGCTATGCAATGGGAGATGATTACAGAGATTCAGCAAATGCTCTAAAAAGACAAATGCGAATGAGACATCAAGGTTACAAAGTTGTAACCAACGCTAGAGGTGTTGTTGACTTGATTCAAGCATCATGGGGACAGCTTACAAAAGTTGGAGAAGCAACAGAATTGGCTACTCGTGAAGCCATCTACAGGAAATTAGTTGAACAAGGGATGTCAAAGTCGGATGCGGCGTATGAAGCTTTAAATGTTATTAACTTTAACAGAAGAGGTGCATCACAGACAAACGTAGGTCTTTTCATAAATTCGTTGCTTCCACTTGTACCGTTCTTGAATGCAAGATTTCAAGGTCTGTACAGAACATTTGAGCCTATGGTTAGTGGCAAACAAGCTGATAGAGGGAAAACAATTGGCAAGGGTTTAATTTTAATGGGAGCAAATATGGCTCTGTACTCGCTAATGTCTCAAGATGACAGGTGGAGAGAAGAGCCAATGCACAGAAAGTTAGCGTACCATATTATCTATCCAAACATGTTGGGGATGGAAGACATACTTGGAGCAGAGCCAATTCTTATTCCAAGAGCCTTTGAAATCGGTGCTATCTTTACGTCTATCCCAGAGTTGTTTGTTGATGGCGTTACAAGAGAAAATGGAGATTATGTTGCTGACGGGTTAAAACATACTTTTATTAACACGTTTCAATTCAACCCAATACCTCAAGCACTGATACCTGCAATTGAAGTCGTGTCTAATTATGATTTCTTTTCGGGCAGAGAGGTTGATACAGCATCACAAAGACGATACCTGCCTTCCGAAAGGGTCGGTCCAACTACTCCAGAAGCGGCAAGGCTACTGTCAAAGGCAAGCCAAGAAACATTGTCACCGAACCAAATATCTCAGCTAATTGAAGGCTACTTAGGAACTCTTGGTGGATACATGTTAACTGCCTTTGATGTCGGGGCGTCAAGCATGGGCGTTATACCTAATCGTCCTACAGGGGTTTTTGGAGATAGCCCACCTGCTAAGGTAATTGAAGCATTGGGCTTCGGTAGATTTAGAAAACCTGTTCCTGACCCGTCAAATCGTTTCGTAGGAGACTTTTATGAGCTTAAGAAGGAAGTGGACACAATCTATTCAACCGTAAACAGGCTAAAAACGGATGGAAGATTGGAACAAGCAAGAGAGTTAATGGAAGAAAACAAGGGACTTCTAAGGTACAGAGGACAGCTTAACAGCATTAATAAACAACTCCAAAATGTTAACGGTTTAATTAGAAAAGTTCGCCTTGATGAAAAAATGAGTTCCAATAACAAGGAAAGTAGGTTAAAGGTTCTTATATCAAGAAGAAACAAAGCCGCAAGAAGAGTGGACAAGATTTTGGAAAAAATAAGAGAATCCTAATGTGGATACCAATTATACTTGTTGTTTGGACGACTGGTGTAGAGTGGACTATTTTTCCACCTCCGATGCACCCATACGAAACCAAAACCGAATGTTATGAAGCTTTAGAAACTGCAAAAAAGAATATAATGGGACACCCAAAATATAAGCGAGGATACAGTATGTGTGTTAAAATGACACTAGGAGAAAATACATGAGTAAACCAAAACCTAAAAATTCTGCTTTGTATTCAAGAGTTAAGTCTGAAGCAAAAAGAAAATTTAAGGTGTACCCGTCGGCTTATGCAAACGCTTGGCTAGTGAAGACCTACAAAAAAAGAGGTGGAACTTACGCATAATGTCTTATAAGGGTGGTCTTAAGAAATGGTTTAAGGAAGACTGGAGAGATGTCAAGACTGGAAAGAAATGTGGCAGATCTGGCAAAGAAAAAAAGTCTAGACCGTACCCTGCGTGCAGACCAAAATCTGTTGCAAGCAGAATAAGCAAGTCAGAAGCTAGAAAAAAAACTGGTCCTGCCAGAGTAAAATGGTCGGTGACAGCCTCTGGAAAAAGAAGAAAGAAATAAATGACAGATTCACCTATTAGTATATCAGACAACAGCAATATAAGCATCCCCTTAAGGAATCTTATTAGTATGATTGCCCTTACTGGGCTATCGGTTTGGCTGTACTTTGGTTTAACAGAACGAATTACTTTCCTTGAACATCAAATGGAAATGCTAACCATTGAAGTAGAAGAGAATGATTCATGGATAGATGGATGGCAACCACCAGAGAGTGTAAAAGAAAGCATAACAAGAATGCGAGAAATTGAAATGAAGTTAAACTTACTAGACCAGAAGGTCACATTATATACAGAAGACGTAATAGTGGAGTAGCATATGTTAGGATTAACATCTCTTTTTGGACCTATTGCTAATATAGCAGGAACGTACATACAAGGGAAAATGGATAAACAAAAAGCCGAGACAGACGTAAAAGTCGCTCGTGCCAAAGCTGAAGCAAAAGTCTACGAGACTGAAGCTACATCAAGCATGTTGATGGAACAGAACCTCACAAATCAGATGGCAGGAAGTTGGAAAGACGAATTCTGGACAATTATTTTTGGTGGCATTCTTGTAGCATGTTTCTTACCTTGGAGTCAGCCGTATGTAGCAGAGGGCTTTACCTTCCTAAACGAAAGCACACCACCTTGGTTCTCCACCTGTTTGTATATTTGTATTGGNAGCTCATTTGGATATAGGTTTGGCAAAACAGGATTGCAGTTAATGGGTAAAAAATAGTGTCTAATGATTTAATCCCTGACAAGGAAAAATATCAGACAAACAAAAGGAGAATGGCATGGGTATTAATCCTTTTAATGGCTGTAACAACAGTATTAACCTTAGCTTTCCCAGATAGATTGGCAGAAGCAGAAAGTATCCTTATGACACAATACATAAGCATGTGTGGTTTAGTTGGTGCATACTTTGGATTTAGTGCGCTAAGTGGGAAAAAATGATTAAAGCAAATGGTTGGGATAACCACGAAGATACATTTGAAGAAAATTTAAGGCGAGAGTTATTGGCTGAAAGAGCAAAAGTATTTTTATTGCAAAAAGACATAAAGGAAATAACATCTTCTTATTACAAAATATTACAAGAAAACAAAACATTAAAGACGGCAAAAGATGAGAGTTCAAAATGATTTTTACCCAACTCCACAAAGTATACTAGACGTTCTTGTTGAAAACTTAGGGTGGGACAAAAACACTGTTATATGGGAGTCGTGTGCAGGTGACGGAAGGCTTGTTGAAACTTTTGAAAGAGCAGGATATTCTGTTGTTGCTCACGATATTTTAACAGGGGATGACTTTTTTGACTGGTCAAAAGCCCCTTCTATAGCTCTTGTAACTAATCCACCCTTTAGACCTATAAGAAAATTCATCGACCATGCCTTTAAAATAGGAGTTTTAAAGATGGCTCTTGTCTGCCCAGAAAGGCTTTGGGCATGTCAAAGGGGGAAAGAACAATTTTTACGACACCAGCCTTCTAGATTTGTAAATCTGGATTGGAGGGAAGACTACCTTGGAAAGGGTGGAAAGCCAGACCGTTCATTGGCTGTAAGCATTTGGGACGGGGCTATAAACCATAAAACAACTTATCATGTATGGAGCAAAAATGACAACATCGTTCATTGAAAAATTAAAAAAAGATCTTGAATTTGATGAGGGGGTTAAATATGAGATTTATAGGTGCAGTCTCGATAAGGCTACGTTTGGCATTGGCCATTTGGTCTTACAAACAGATCCAGAGAGCAAAATGGAAATCGGCGACAAAGTTTCAAAAGAACGTGTTGAGTCCTGTTTTGCAGAAGATATTAAAGTTACTATCAAGGACTGCCAAAAAATATTTAATGACTGGGACAAACTCCCAGAAGAAGCAAGATTAGTCACGGCAAATATGTGTTTTCAATTAGGAAGACCAAGATTATCCAAATTTTTAAAGACTGTATCTGCTTGCGATGACCACAGGTGGACTGATATGGCTAATGAGATGATGGATTCTAGGTGGTATTTGCAAACAAAAAATAGGGCAGACCGTCTTATCCAGCGTATTTTAGCCCTTCAATAAAGTTTGACTGGTCATAAGAGTTCATAACAACTCACGAGAGTTCACGAGAGTTCATAACAACTCACGAGAGTTCACGAGAGTTCATAACAACTCACGAGAGTTCATAAGAGTTTGGCTAAGATCTTTTCTTACCCGAAGCGTTCTTTTTTTTGGTTTGTAACTTGTTTAAAATCTTTTCTCGATTTCTCCAATAGTATGCTTTCTGAGCATCAATTTTTGGTCCTGTTTTTTTTCTTGCAAAAGAGGCTTTAAACAGGTTTTGTTGGTTAATATCTTTCCGATGTATTTCTTTGGCTTCTTCTATTGTCAAAGGCACTCCAATGGAAACATATTTTGATAGGTGGTATTTATTAAAGACTCTTCCAACAAGAACTTCATTAACAGCTTTAGGACAATCTTTAAACATTATTTTCATATTTCCTATCTATTGTTTGAATGGAAGAAAACAATGGTGCATCATTATTTAATCTATCCGTTCCTATTTTTGCATAGTCTTTGTTGAGTTCAATAAGAGTGGCATTTCTGTCCAGTCTGTCTGAAACTAGACCAGTTGTTGCAGAACCACCAAAAGGGTCAAGAACATTGCCACCGATAGGGCATCCTGCCAAAATACAAGGCTCAATAAGTTCTGTTGGATAAACTGCAAAATGTGCTTCTTTATATGGCTTAGGAGAGACAGTCCAAACAGATCTTTTGTTTTTCGTTTCATATTGATTAGTCTTTAACCCAGCCATTCTTGTTCTTCCGGGAGTGTTATTTAACTTAGAAACATCTCGATCACGATTAGTGTTATCAAACGTAGATGTCTTTTCTTTTATAGACTCGCTATCATAATAATATCGTGGCTTTTTTGTCAATAAAAAAATATATTCATGCGACTTTGTACACCTATCTTGAACGCTCTCAGGCATAGGGTTGGGCTTGTTCCATATTATGTCTTGTCTTAAATACCAACCATCTTGTTGCATGGCAAAAGCAACTCTCCAAGGAATCCCAACTAAATCTTTTTGTTTTAATCCTTGTATTTTATTATTTATTGCAAAGGACTGTGAGTTCCGTCCCTCTTTGTGCTTTGGGTCTTTATGATCACCCTTGTGACCAGTCCCACAATAACTGTCTCCTAAGTTGAGCCAGACAGTCCCATCATCTCTCAAAACTCTCCACACTTCCCTAAAAACCCCAACCAATGCCTTAACATATTCTTCTGGAGACTCTTCTAATCCAATTTGTAAATCTTTTCTTATAGCACCACATTTAGGACACTCACTTTTGTATATGGCATCTCCGACAACATTCCCTTGTTCGTGCATAGCTTGATGCCCTGTAGCAGTCTTAACAGTTTTGCCGATCTTTGTAGTCCTCATGTGAGGGCAATCTGGATCTCCACCTTCCCATGTCCCCGTTTGGTAATCTCTTAATCCCCAGTAAGGTGGCGAGGTAACACAGGTATGAAATTTATTTTCTGGTAATTCTTTAAGAATTTCCCTGCAATCTCCAACTAGTATATCAATCGACATTAATCAAATCTCCTGCCACTTCAGAAGATTTTTGCATAAAGTCTGGGTAAAACTTTGCGTATACCCTTTCTGTTACATCAACTTTTGTATGCCCCATGTAACGGCTTAACTCTAGCAATGGGACATTGTTTTTTGCCATATGAACTGCGCCAGTATGACGGAGTGTGTGGAAGCAAACATGCTCGTTAAGATTGGTGTCTTGAACACATTTTTTTAAAACGTATAGTGGGTCAGCTATCTTATTTCCTCTTCTTGTTTGCAAAACCCAACCCTGCTTGCTCTCCTCACAACATTTCCTTAACATCTTTTCTATGCTTTTAGGGACGGGAACAATTGCTCGTGGCTTTGCTTTGTTTTTCATGTCAGAAGCATTAAAATTAATTAACCCTCTTTCGCCCTCGTCCCAACAGATTTGCTCAACCCTTAAGTTGACAATGGCATCTTTCCTTGCTGTTGTAGTTAAAGCTATTTTACATGCTTTTTCAACTTGGGGATTTCTTTTCAATCGGGTTGAATTTAAAAGTTTTTTAATTTCACTATTATTTAGCCACGCTGTTCTAATTCCACTTTTATAATTAGCTTCTATTTTTCTGGGGTTTGTTGTAATGTATTCCAAATCAAAACAAAGACCAAAGGACGCATTGATAATAGCAATTTCCCTTGATATTGTCTGTTTTTTTACACCTCTTTTAGAACATTGTTCCCTGTAATATTCATCAACAACATATTTTGGTATTTTATAAATGTTTAATTTTCCAAAGAACGGCAAAACCTTTTTAAGACAACTCCTGTATCTACTATTATACCTGCCTTCATTTTGCATCATTTTTTTGTGAATTTCTATTGCGTCTGCTACAGTTTTAATGACCATTTAACCACTCCTCAAACTTGCTTACCAACCCTTTAAACTGTTCAATTTTTTTGTGGTTGTCTAAAAGCTCTCTTCTGCTTGCAACATTTAAATATTTTTGCAAAGCTTTGACACATTCTTTTTCGTCCTGCCCCATTCCCCAAGCATATGAGCCTGTATCATGAGAAACTTGTTCCATAAAATTTTGAAATCTTTTGTCCCTGCAAAGCATACCTGCTCTTTTAAGCGTTCTTTCTCCATCGGTAATAACTTTTGACTGGTCAGGGTTGTCGTAGTCTAGGGGTTTAATGCCAACGGCTACTGGTGTTTTAGGATAACAGTTCATTAACCAGTCACCATTTCCAATGTCGTCAACATAGAGTGTTAGTCGAACCATCCCCCCATCACTTTCATCCATCTTATAAGAGACAACCATTGCTTCAAATGTGGTTACGTTCTCGTATGCTCTTTTAGGTATTTTCCTTACCATTAAATAAACCCCCCGTTAATTCAATTGGATCAATTCCCTCTAATGACCAAAATAGCTTTTCTCCAAATTTATAATTGTGCAGTTTAGTGTGACACATTCTACACAGAGGTACTGTATAATTATCCCCCACCTTTTGACCGAACCCACGTTTTTCAGCATATGTTATGTGATGTGGATCTGATCTAGGGGGTGCGTTACATAATGTACACGGCATCCCCCTAATTTTCTCAAGATGCTTATTATCTTTAAGCACTAAAAAGGAATGTCGTCATCTAACTTAGAATCAGAGCGATTACTTTTGTCATCGTTTGTTTTTGAAGGCAAATCTACTTTAGGGTAACGTATCTGAACGTTTGTGTAAGTAACACCATCTTTTTCAGACCTTCTGATTACCAGTTCTCCATTAACCGTAACCTTTGACCCTTTTTTAAGAATTTCAACAAGCTTTTCAGTTCTTTTAACCTTCCAAAAAACATCAAAATAATTTACAATGTCTTCCTTACCCTCGCCTTGGTAAATGTTATTACACACAGTAAAGGCAATAAAATTATCCCCATCCTTTTCTCTGACAACACAATCCTTTGCTAAGTTGCCAACTACAGATATTATATTCATTTAGCATTCTCCGTTAAAAAATCTTTATGCATTTTTAGTTTTTTATCCAAATAATCGTAATCGTCTTTGTCTGTTTTTTCTAATCTTTTCAAACTTAACTGTACGCTACCAATGTATTTGTTTAATGCCTTAACATCTTCTATTACAATAGCCTTGTCAAGTATTTCTTGAGAGTCTGAACTTAATCCATCATTAGGAGTAAAAGTAACACCTGAGTTGATTGACTCAGCATCATCGTCTCCTGCTATTTGTAAAGCAGATTGTAAAGCGTATCGTCTCATTAAAGTAAAGACTGCTCCATCTTGTGTTGCCTTAAGGCTTTGTGGGTGGTTGTACTTTAAAACAAAAACGATGTGTTGCCCAGATGAATGTCCTATAACCGTTTTAACAGTCCCAGATGTTTTATCAATACCTTGGAAAACACATAAATTATTTTTTGCTAAAGCAGGGCGAGTTGCATTGTTAATATCGGCAAGGTCAGCATACTTGCCATAATGACCATCTTTTGATTTTTCAACAGCTTTAAATTCTGACTGTGCTTTTGAAAAGGCTGTAAATATTTCTTTTAAACTACCGTCTGTTGTAAAAACAACTTCAGTAGTTAATTCATGCATTGGTGGTATCCCCATCCATAGTCTCCTTATATATTTTGAATTGGTCACAATATTCAGAGACACTACACCAATTAGCTTCGCATCTCTTTCTTTCGACTGGTCGTTTACTAATATTCCAGTCCTCATAGGTTGTTCCTTTGGTTGCTCTGTGGTCTTGGTTCGCTATCCAACTAAAGGCTTCACGTTCTTCATCAAATAATTTTGTAGCTTTTTTGTGTCCCTTTTTCTTTGCTTCCCATTTTGGAGAAGTAGACCACATCTCTTCATCAGAACATTCTGGTATTTCATTTTCGTCCTTTGGGTAGTGCAGCTCAATTCGCTTTCTTATATACTCCTCTGACTGGTCAAAATCCCAAAGATTGTATTCAAAGTCTTGTATTGGTAATTGTGGGTAGTTCTCATCTCTTTGGGCAAAAGATTCTTTCCAGTCCTTTACAAAAGCTTCAATCACAAAAGAAACTGGGGAATACCCATTTTTCCTTAAAAGATAGGCATATAAATTACCTTGCCGTTCATAGTCCTTCATGCCAGATTGAGCCTTGTAAGCTGTGATTACCTTATAGTCTCTTATAATTACAGGTTTATCCCCCACATGAGGGTCAATCTTTTTTGCGTCTGACAAAGGAATAGGAATAACAGCATCTATTTGACCAGAAAGCATAAGCCCATCTACTTCAGCATAAAATCTTTCTTCCTTTATCCATTCTGGTGGTGAGTGTTCTTCGGCAAGCTTATGAAAAGCAGTTCCTAACAGCGAGGCAATTCGTCTACTTGCATCCTCTACTATCTCATGCGAGTAAAGTTTTCTTAATTTTTTAATTCGTGGGGAGTCAATTAAACCAGTAACAGATATGTCTGTCATTGCCCCACCTTTATAACTATCATTTAAAAGAGCGTTTTGAATTGGTATTGAAAAGTTTTTTAATCCTGTTAATGCCATAATGAAATCTATCAGATTAAAAAATAATTAACAAGTAATAATATAATTGACTTTATTTACAAATAAATGATACAAGTAATACAAGTAATTTACTTACTCCCAAACTTGCCCCTAGTTACAATTCAACCCTGTAACTAGGGGTTTTTTATTTATCGCCATGTATCAATTTTTTAAAAATGTTACGGTGGCACATGAACAAACCAAGAACAATTAAAAGAGAACCAGAAGCGACATTGCAAGCATCTATTTTTGATACAATCAAAGAAATGCTTTTGCCAGAGGTTTTAATTACTTGTTTTCCTTCTGGTGGTGGGGGCAGAATTCGTGGTGCAAAATTAAAAAAGATGGGGCTTTCAAGTGGATGGCCTGACCTTCAATTAATTTATAAAGCAAAGTATTACGGTTTAGAAGTCAAAACACCTGTCGGAAGACTTTCCCCTGCCCAGTCAGACTTAATAGATAAACTTAAAACGCAAGGAGCAAAAGTCTCTGTGGTCAGGAGTGAAAAAGATGCAATCGAACAAATTATTAAATGGCGTTTACACAAAAGATGATGTAAGGTTATGGCAGTCTGTCGTACTTCAAGCCCTGCTTGATTGTGGCAACTTGTCGAGAAGTTTAAATCCCAGTTGGCCTGATTGGAAACATCGTCAAATAACAGAGGACGCACGAAGTTGGTTTCGTGATGCTGATGAAGATTTTTCTGATGTTTGTATTTTAGCTGGACTTGACTCTCGGTTAATAAGGAAGTTTGGTATGCGTGTGTCTCGTGGAGATCCAAAGGCAAAAAGGTCTTTAGTTGAGTGGCGTGATTGGTTTCGTAAACCCAGAAAGGAAAACAGAGAATGACATTAGGACCACAAACAGGAATAGCTATAGAAATAGATAAAATGAAATACAGGCAAGCTGAGGAAACTTTTGAAGGAAAAGTTGAAAGAATAGCAAGAACGCTTAGTGATTCTCAAATGCATTATTCAAAAATTTACAGCATACTAAGTGAAATGAGATTTTTACCTGCTGGTCGTGTGCAAACAGCAATCGGATCGCCAAGGGCAGTGACAGCATTTAACTGTTTTGTTTCTGGGAAAATTGAAGATTCAATGGACTCAATAATGGACAGGGCAAAAGAGTCGGCTGAAACAATGAGAAGAGGTGGTGGAATAGGTTATAATTTTGGTCATATCAGACCTCACGGCGATTGGATAAAAACTCTTGAGAGCAAAGCCAGTGGGCCAATTTCTTTTATGAACATCTTTGATGCGATATGCCAAACAATATCTTCTAGTGGTCATCGCAGAGGTGCGCAGATGGGTGTTTTCCCTATTGACCATCCCGATGTTGAAGCTTTTATCAATGCAAAGACAAATGAAAATCAATTAACAGGGTTTAATGTGTCTTTGGCTGTAACAGATAAATTTATGACAGCACTTGAGAACGATGAGCCTTTTGAATTAGTTTTTGATGGCAAGGTTTACAAAACAGTTAACCCAAAAGAACTTTGGGACACTATTATGAGAAATACATGGGACTGGGCAGAACCGGGTGTTTTGTTTATTGACAGAATTAACGAAATGAACAACCTTTATTATTGCGAAACAATCGAAAGCACAAACCCCTGTGGAGAACAGCCATTGCCACCTTATGGGGCTTGCTTGCTTGGGTCTTTTAATCTCGTTAAGTATATAAAAGAAAAGGTGGTTGGAAGAGAAGTATTAGTAGAATTTGACTGGGCAACTTTTGTAAGCGACATACCGTGCGTTGTAAGAGCAATGGACAACGTTATCGACACAACAATATACCCTTTAGAAAAACAAGAAATTGAAGCTAAAAACAAAAGAAGAATGGGGTTAGGTATAACTGGTTTAGCTAATTGTGGTGAAATGTTGGGATTCCCTTATGCTTCTGATAATTTTGTAACGTTTCAAGAAAAAGTTTTAAAAACTTTGCGTGATTCTGCTTATCTAATGTCAGCCTTTCTTGCTAAAGAAAAAGGAAGTTTTCCTATGTTTGATAAGGAAAAATATTTAAAAGGGAAATTTATCAACACTCTTTCGCCAGAGGTTAAAGAAAAAATAAATGAAAACGGAATTAGAAACAGTCACCTTACTTCTATTGCCCCGACTGGTACTATATCCTTGTCAGCCGATAATGTTTCTTCTGGTATCGAACCACCTTTTTCCCATTACTACGACAGAACATTAAGAACATTTGATGGCGATAGAGTGGAGAGAGTAGAGGATTATGCCTATGCCAGAGGTATAAAAGGCAAGACTTCAGAGGACATTTCTGCTTCCCAGCATGTCAATATTCTTTTGACCAGTCAAAAATATGTTGATTCGGCTTGTTCTAAAACATGCAACATAGGGGACGATGTTTCTTTTGACGATTTTAAAAATCTTTATTACGTTGCATGGAAGGGTGGTGCTAAGGGTTTAACAACATTTCGTGCTTCAGGTAAAAGGTTTGGCATCCTTGTTAAGCCAAAAGAAGAAGAAGAAAAAACTGAAGCCTGCTTTATAGACCCAGAAACTGGCACAAAAAGTTGTGACTTATGAATTGCTGGCACTGTAACCATGAATTGATATGGGGTGGAGATCACGACATTGAAGACGATGAGGATTTTGCGATAGTAACTAATTTATCTTGTCCAAACTGCAATTCTTATGTGGAGGTTTTCTATCCAAGCAAAAAGGAAGAACTTTACAAAGAGGAATTAAAGTAAAAAAATTATTGACTCTCCAAATTTATTAAATTAATCCTTAAGAGGATTATGTTTGGAGAGTGCGTTGAAAAATTTTTATTTACTGAAAAGAGGGTGGATGGACAATCCCTCTCTTAACCCTGCTTCGCCATTCGATAGGAGAAGTGCTTGGGTTTGGATTATTGAAAAAGCCGCCTTTAAAGACACTAGGCAAGATGTTCTAGGGAGAACTACTATTGTCGTTAGAACGTCACTTGTTACTTCAATACGATACCTCGCCCAACAATGGAGATGGAGTGAAAAGTCAGTTAGAACCTTTTTAAAGAGATTAGAAAAAGAGGAAATGATTAGAACGGAAACGGGTCTTGGAAAGACACAGGTTTTTGTAATAAATTACGATGGTTACCAGTTTAATGGGCAAGTCAATGGCACAGCAGGGGCAAGCCAAGGGCAACAAAAGAAAGAAGTAAAAGGAAAGATAAAGAATGTACTAATAGAAAAGGCTGAATATTCTAAGAGAATGAAGGAAAAATATCCTAAAAGAAATGGAAATTTAGAGATAGCTTCAAGCTACGAAAGGGTGTTAAATAAAGTTAAAAAGGGTGAATTGACTTTCGATGAGTTTTTCTTCGCCGTTGATAATTACAGGAAAGAGATGGAAAGTTGTGGTCAGGTTGGAACAAACTTTATAAAGATGGCAAGCACCTTCGCCAACAATAAATATAAAGACTATATGGAATTACAAGTAAATGACAGCACAGAAGACTGGAAAGCATTTTGAAGACGGAACAGTCCAACTGGCTTTTTAAAAATAGAATATCAATAAGAAAATTTCTTGGATACGAAAGGTGGCACAAAAGTTTATGCCCTGATTGCAAGGGGAATTTGTCGGTTATAATAAATATGAAAGGGGGGGTTTATGCACAATGTTGGTCAGCCAAGTGCCAAAAAGAATTTAAAAAACCAAGTAGTGGATTTGACAGAAACAATTTGTCGTCAACTGGAGGACAGGGCGATTTCGGCAGAGGTATGCGTAAAGTTCGGAGTGGGGTGCATAAAAAGAACTGGTGGCTCTGAACTCTTAGCCCTGCCCTATTTTGTAAAGGGGAAGGCTCGCTGTTATAAAGTTAGACCAGTCAATAGTAAAAATCCATGCTTCTGGCACGGGGACGAGGAAGAAAGAGGGCAACATTTTTTTAATGTGGATTGTTTAAGCGATTCTTCGCTTTCCGATTATCCACTTATCATCACTGAAGGAGAAATGGATGCTTTAACTTTAATTTCTCACTTTCCTAAAACTGTTTCTGTTCCAAATGGAGCAACACTTAAATCAATACCTCTTGATGATGAAAGAAGTAACACAGCTTTTGAGTATTTAAATAATTCAATTGAACAATTAAAAGAAGTAAAGGAAATTATTATTGCAACAGATGGGGATAGAGCAGGGCGCACCCTCGCCAAAGATTTGGCTCTCCGTCTTGGTAGACCTCGTTGCAAATGGGTAGAGTACCCACTTAAGAGACGTTCCAGCGTCAAATTGCTGGAAGATGGTGATGATGACCAGTCAGAAAGATGTAAGGATATTAACGAAAGCGTAAAGGAGTATGGGGAAAATGCAATACAAACTATTATTAAGAAAGCGAAATGGTGGGCAGTATCTGGAGTTTACACCCTTGACCAGTTACCACCATTACCAGAACCAGAAGTCTTTAAAACAGGCATGGGCAATCTTGATAAACATCTTGGCATTCGGCTTGGCGATTTTAGTGTGTTTACTGGGATTCCATCTCATGGTAAATCAACTTTTGTAAATGACGTTGTTTGTCGCCTTAGCATTAAATACAATTTGAAAATAGCTTTTGCCAGTTTTGAACAACCCCCACAAATTGACCACAAAAGAAATCTTGAAAGGTGGCTATCGACCTTCCCCGGGCCTTTGCCTCTAAATCAGGGTTTGACTGGTCAGGAGCATAATAGTCAGGAAGGCCCTACGGGCGAAGGTATGGTGCAGAACTTTATTAACTCAAGGTTTGTGTTTATAGTTAAAGAAGATGATGAGACTGCTGATTTAGATTGGCTTTTAGAAAAGATGTCGGTTTGTGTTATTCAACATGATGCAGATGTAATTGTTATTGACCCTTATAATGAGATAGACCATTCAAGGGATTTTAGGCAGTCGTCTACAGATTACATTGGGGACAGCATTAAAAAATTAAAAAGATTTGCCAGTAAATATGATGTTCATGTTATGGTTGTTGCTCACCCTACAAAATTATCAGAAAAAGCTGATGGGACATTGCCAATTCCCAATATGTATAATATAGAAGATTCAAGACACTGGTATAATAAATGTGATGTTGGTGTTGTTGTTCACAGACTGGCTGACTCAACTTTAATTAGAGTTTTAAAATCAAGATACCATGATATTTTAGGAACAACTGGACAGGTAAAGTTTAGTTTTAATCCACATGAAGGAAGATATAATGAGGAAGAATTTTAAAAAAATAAGAATGGAGACTGTGAGAAACAGACCTGTTGAAGTTAATTATATAGGGAATGGCTCAAAGTCAACAGTTCGGTATGCTGATACAAGTATGTATGATTTATATTTTTTTCAAGATAAAATAAATCATGAACAACATAAGTCTGCTGAGTGGTTGCACTCTCTCGCCATCAAGTCAAATATAAAATTAAGTGTCCAGTCATTCTTAACAAACCCTATACGTCTTGGGGGAAGTGCAGGTATGAGTGAAAGGTCTGCCCAGTCAAAAATAACATTGAACAGGGCATTAAGTCATATTAAAAAAAAATGTGGGAACGTATCAGCAAGCCTTCTTGAGGGTGTTGTTATTTATAATCAAAATATTTCTGAGTGGTCTAGGTCTGTGGGGAAATCTCGCACTGGGAAGTTGCAGACGTTGCAAGGTGCGTTAGATGAATTGGGAATGTTTCGTGATTAGGTGGGGGAGAAAAATTAAAGAGACATTCTTGTAAAAATCTCCCCCTAGCTATCACGTTGTATAAAAAGGAAAGGTAGTATCAACTATAGCCTGTCAGGGTTTTTTGAATCAACGGCACTCACTGACTTATCCGTCCTGTCTCTATCTTCAAAGGTTGCCATTTCTTTTTTGCTCCCTCTAGCCCCAGACAGTAGGGTATTCTTGTTTTTTACCTTTATTTTTTGTTCTTTTGACTGGTCAGGACACTGCCTTGACCAAAAATTTGAGCTGGAAGTGTTACCAGAAAACCAAATGTTTCTATAATTCATTATTGTTTTCTCCTGTTTTTAGATGCAGAGATAACTCTCAGGTTTTTTGAACTGTTGTTTTTTGGGTTACCATCTTTGTGGTCTATGTGTTTCCCATCGTTCTTTTTAACTGTTCCTTTTCTTAAAGCAGAACGTCTGTTTTTATTGCGTAATGCTCTTTCTTTTTTCATTTTTTTTGAAGAGTGATATTTTTGGTATTCTGTCATTTTTAACCCCCATTTGCATTGCTCCTTCTAAATCTAGCATATTCTCTATTGTATCTGCTGACTTTTAATCTATTGTCATTTCTCCATTTCTGAGAATACTTTCTTTTTAAAATTAAATGCTTGTTACATTCTTTGTGCTGTCCCCTTAAAGACAGCAAAGAACCAATCAGCTTTTGTCTCTCTTTCAAAGACTTAGCTGACCGAATCTTTAGCTTAAGGTCTTTAAACTGAACCATAAGTTGACTTAATCTGTTCATAATAATTCCTTGACTATTTTAGAATAGATTAATTTTTCTTTATAGTTTCGTCAAGTTTAATAATTTTACTTTTTTCTTTAGCATCATTAAACTCTTTTGACGATTTTTCATTATCAACTTCATGCTCCCACTGATAGGTTCTGTTGGTCACACATTCTTGAACAATAGAACGCATTGTCTCTTCAAAAAAGTGACAAGGAACTGTAATGTTTACTTTAGGGTCTTTTCCACCCAAAAGAAAAGAAACATTGTGAACAACATCACCAGTTTCTTCGTCTGAATATTCAATATCATTTACTATAATTTTAATCATAATTACTCCATTTCCCACCGATAAAAACAGTGTGTGTCTATGCATGTTGTTTTAGTAAAGGCACTTGCCCAGTAAGGTTGAACATAGTTTGCATGATAGTGAGTGCTACCATCAGTCAAGTCTATACTCAGTCCACCTGAAATAATCCCCATAGAAAGCCTATTTGCCCAGTCATAAGCTACAGGGTCATTTATTGATTCAGGTTTCCCATCACAATAAAAACTAAAAGCACATTTATGTTTTACCATACTGCCATTCCATTTGTATCGCAACCCATCAGTCACAACCTCGCAGACAGTATTAGGAAATCTCCAATCATGTACTCTATTCATTATAACTTGTCCTATGGCAACCTGTGCTACAATACTTTCAGACCTTCCCTCAAAGTAAATAGCATTTGCCATGCAGACAACAGCCGTTGCAGTTTCAAGAATCATTTATAACTCCCTTATTATTTTAATCATATTTAAAAAAACAAAAGAACCGAAGACAAGAACAGAACCAGTTAAAACCAAAAACCAATCATCGGCAGTCATTTTTTTAATGGTGGTTGTTTCAGCTAAATCAATAACATAAAAACCAAGGATTATTGATATTGCCCCTAAAGTCACAAGCGCTATAAAAAGTGCCATAGATATAAAAATATTTACATGTCCATATTTATTCATTTACTTTCTCCC
>JGI24006J15134_10000325_pt1 | contig 30635 bp, 38 predicted proteins | sample LinPmetageLP53_FD_15134 | JGI IMG/M metagenome (IMG submission 15134)
GTTAGCTATAGCACCCTTAGTGTCTAGGGCTGCGATAGGCTTATTTGACTGCGTTATAACACCTCGCTTCTTTTTAAGTGGTTTTCCCATAAGTCGTATCCTTAGCTAAAAAGTCTCCCCGGACACCACAAGCGTGGGCCGGGGTTTAACGGTGGTTCTTGCCCAGCTTGCCCAAACACCCAAAAGCCAGCCTTTCGAACTGGCAGGTTGTTTGTTAAGCTGCCACCGTCAAAGTCTGTTATTCTTCGTTGTTTGTGTGTATTTTTTGTTCCTTGCGAAAGTAGTACCTCATCAGGGACGTACTCCGACAAATCTCCTCGGCTCTCTTAGAGAACCCCTCAAACCCAACTTTGGTATTATCCATAACCACCTTGACTAAAGCACCTTTCGTGCCAAACCGCTCAACTGTTGTGGGTATTTTTTAACTGTTAGCCTAGGTTCTATTTTTGGTCATTTTCTCAGAATAGGTCATAGTTCTGTGATGAGACTTTTTCTGGGCCTCTCTCTGGGTTACCGTACTCTACGATATCTGTAATGATAGACTACGCCGCAAAGTATACCTACGACAGGCTAGATGTTAATAGTTCATTATAGTTGACTAATAAGTTAGTCAACACAAAAAAGGAGGAGAGAGAGAGTTGAGGAGAGTTAAGACTTGTTCCTATATATATGATATATAAATATATATATATATAAACACACGCGAGGGACTTCCCCTTTTCCCCCTCCCCCTCTTTCGCTTTCCCCCGTTGACTAATTTATTAGTCAACAATAATCAACAGTTACCCACAAATGACAACAGAAAGTTTCTTTCTTAATGAGTAGAAAACCACTTGACAAGGTAGGGCGAAGTCTCTAGGCTTGCGCCCTATGGTAGATTTGACAACGGCAACAGAGACAAGACACGCACAATGCGTGTCCCCTGTACGCTTGGTGTTGGCTGCCGTAGAATACAAAAAATGAAAACCTACAGTACACAAGTCGAAGACTTCGCGTCCAACTTCACCACAACCACTAACCGTCTCGGGAATGAGTCGCTTAAGTTTGACGGAGATATGGAAGCTATCAAGAGTTTCCTAAAGGGTCAGGTAGAGCGAGACGGTGACGGTGATAAGTCTACCGTAGATATCGAAATTCTTGAGATATTAAGCACTTACTTCACCGGCAAGATTTCAGACTTGCCTGCAGTAGAAAACTCAGATGCTCTACTCAAAAGGGTAAATGGTTGGAATAAAAGACCTGAGAAAGCTGCAGCGGCCAGCGAGCTTAGGTCAGTCAATAGCAAGTTGTTATCCCAAAAAGCCAACAGCGACCAGTTAATGATGGCAATTGCTACGGCCGAGGACAGTCACGGCAAAGGCTCGCCAGAGTACACCGAGGCTCAAACGGCCTTGATGACCTACATGATGGATAACCTAGGCAAGTAACCTCTTGCCCTTAGCCTACAACTCTCTGCCACAATGGCAGAGAGTTTTTTTGTGTCTACTACCGATGATACTTTTATAATCTTTCTATAATTCTATAACCTACCATAACACCAGAACATTTACTGAGTACGTTAATTTAAGTAAGTAAGGTACACTCCCAACAGTTAGAGTACCAAAACAGCCGTAGATTATGCTCGCTTTATGTTAAAAGTATGATATACTCATTTCTTTTGTTATGAAAAAAGACCTAGAGTACCTTTTAGATGACCCTAGCCTAGCGCAGGTATGGGTAGAGTACGCCCTGACAAAGGGCAATCCTATGCACGACGATTACTACCGTATGGAATCTGTAGAGATTAGCCTAGATGAGGCGACCAAGATAGCCCACGCTGAGTGCAAGGGTGTAGTCGTCGAGTACCAAGGCCGAGAGTACGCGAAGACTTGGTACGGTAAAGACCTGCCCAAGCTTACTACAGGCAAGGCTCGTCTGTGGTGTAGCGAAGCGTGGCGAGTTATGGCACAGCGTGCCGCGAAAGAGTCTACACTCCGCGAAGAGCAAGACCACAAAGTAGAGATGGTCATAGAGTACTTCGAGAAGATTCTAAAGCGTAGTCCTGAGAAGGCACGGCAAAGTATTTACAACCTTAACCTAAGCACGCAAAAGGCTACGGTAGATTCCCTCTACCCTATGGCCGAGCAAGCCCTCAAAGCATGAANATATTCTACACCGAAACCTGCCCTACAGCAGCAGCACGTAGCCTATGTGACAAACACGTAGTCAAGATGCCGCTAGAGTCTGCCCAGATGCTGTGCGCTCCGTACGCTACAGCTCCCTACAAACGAGTACACTACAACCACCCAGCAACTGTATGGGCCAGACAGTCTAGCTCTAACTACGAATGGCTGCTAGAGCACGCCTTCTCTCTGTTGCAGGAGTACACCAACCGTTATGGTAAGATACACGCATCAGGTAGAGTCGTTCGCTGGTGTAAAGACAACCAGCACAAGTTAAAGTTTCCCGAAGACAGACTTACGCTACACCCTCAGTGTTTTGGGGACTACCAGCGGAGATGCTTTACCCCTAACGACCCACGCGAGGGCTACCGTAGATACTACTGGATAGCCAAGCGATACATGGCCAAGTGGAAGAACTCTCCCGTACCTGAGTGGTACAACGAAACTTTAGCCTAGGCTAGTAACCTCTGGCTACTACACAGAAAATGATAACTACACAAGAGACATCAAACATAGTCCAACAGGCTATCGAGAAGATAGTCGATGATGCAGGGGCGAATAAGATGCCCTTCCAAATCAAGGCTGCAGTAGACGCAGCCTGTAAGCTACAGTCCCAACAGGGGATACTGTTGCAAGCCCACGCTGGCCTAGGTAAAACCTACATGGTACTACCTGCCATCAAGTACCTACTCGACAACTCACTCATAGAGTTGAAGTCCGACTGGCCTATGCCTATCCTATGGGTTACGCCTGCTGCAGTAATCCCCCAGACCTTAGAGGTCATCAATCAGTTTGGTCTAACACACAAGGTATTTCCTATGTCTTACTCTGGATTCAGAGGTAAGCTAGGGAACACTCTCTACTGGGAGTCGGCAAAGAACCCGTATAATAATGCCAAGGTGTACGCTTGGAAGCCCTCGCGTATGCCCTCAATGGTAGTCTTTGATGAGTGCCAAGGTCTAAAGAACGAATCGTCTTCCCAGACGCAGCTCTCATGGTCTATCCCTGCTGGAGTCAAGCGTATCTTTATCTCGGCCACGCCCTACCAAAGGGTATCCGAGGCACGCAGCATAGTACAAGGTGTGGGTATGGACTACATAGGACAACCCTGTACCACAGAAACTACACCCCAACTACTCAAAGACATCGCTCGCTGGGGTAGCCCGTCCCAACTCTGCCAAGCGCAGATGGAAAGACTCCGTACCGTAATGAAACCGTACGCTGTCTTCGTACCCAAGGTACGCTACAAGCACAAGACTCATACCCGCTGTCGCCTCATCGAGTTCGATACAGCAGCCGAGCGGGAAGCCTACGATGGATACTTCCAAGCCTTCAAGAAGAAATGTGAAGCCCAAATGCGGAACTCTAACTTTGGTAGAAACGAAATCCTAGTCGCCATGCAAAAGTTTCGCGAAGGCGCAGAGGAAGTACGTGCCGTACGTATGGCCAAGCGTGCTGTAGAAATGGCAGAGCGTGGACGGCAGGTCATTGTGGTCTTCAACTTTGTTAACCCAATGCGCCTAGCCTACAAAGCCCTGCGTAAGGAAGGCTTGTCCGAGGACAGCATATCCCACATAGTCGGAGGCCAGTCCTCTACCAAGCGTGAAGCTGAGCGAGCCAAGTTCCAAGAAGGTAAGTCTAACATCCTACTCTTCACCATGCGCTCAGGTGGAGTAGGTATCTCCCTGCACCATGACCGCAAGGAAGCTAGGCCACGTCACATAATCATACCGCCTACATGGTCAGCCATAGACTTAGTCCAAGCACTAGGCCGAGGCCACCGTATCACCTCGATCTCCGATACAACCCAAGAGGTTGTGTGGTACAAGGACACCATCGAAGAAACCGTATGCGAACGAGTCAAAGCTAAGCTAAACTGCATCAACGCTTCAGTAGGTCGCAAGGAAAATTGGGTCAACGTATTCACCAACGGTACAGTACAACAAGACATAGCGTCCGACAATGAGTACCAAGAACTCGAAGACGAGAACCTTACAGTACAAGAGGAAACGGAGGAAACAAATGACTAGCCTAAGACACTGCATAGAGTATACCGAAAGCAGCCGAGGGCTGCATCGCCCCTTCAAGGGCGGCAGCACGCCTTGCAGCGAACAAAGAACTGCAGGCCAAGGCACTTGGGGTATCACAGACGAGCCGTGTCCGGTTAACCTTAACTGGGCGGTACTCGATATGATATGGCTTGAGTCCCTAGAAACACCAAAGGACAACTCTATAAGGAGGGAAGATGACTAGAGAATACACAAACCAACTATTGGAAATGGTTGAAGAGGGACTACTGGACAAAGACATAGTAATCCTAGCCTTCTGTAAGTATCTATCCGAGTCAGATGTAGAGGATATGATGCGCGTAAACGAAATGCTAGACCACGAACAACAATGACAACACAAACAATCCCTACAAAACTATGGTTTATAATGGCTGTTCTAAGCTGGACAGCCGGAATAATTCTAGGCCACATACTATTCTACTGATATGGCTTGGGACGAATCAGACTGCGTATCTTTACCGCACAAGTACGTGCTAGAGGTAGACAGCAAGCTACTATTCAACAGAGTACGTGGCGATCTACCCTCTATCCTACAATTTTTGCAGGACGAAGGGCATATCAAAGGGTACTCATTGGACAATGCGGCGTCACTAGGTGACAAGGTCAAAGGCTTTGTACGTGGCCGCTTGTGTTATAGGACAGACATATACATAGATGTTAGCCCTCTAGTAGAGGAATTAGAAGACGAAGGAGAAGAAACAAATGACAGAAAATAATTGGATGAAAGGTATGACCGGGGAAATACTAGCCTCGGTAAAGGAAGAGTTCGCTACCAAGTTCAGCGAGCTAGACACAAAGATCGCCGAGACTACACAGCAGAACGTAGTCTTGGAGATCAAGCAGCACGTTAGCCATAACGTAACCAACTACACCAGCGTCAAAGGTCAGCACTACCAGCTCAAACCTTTGATAGAAGTGATGGGTTCAGGAGAACCCGCTATGATTATCGGGCCTACGGGCAGCGGTAAGACACGTGTAACCCACGCAGTAAAGCAAGCCCTAGCCTGCAAGCACTACGCTATCCGGCAAGTCAACAAGCAGACAGCAACCCATGACCTCATAGGCTTCAGCAATAGCAGCGGAGCCTACGTTCCTGGTGTATTCACTAAGATAATCCAAGAGGGAGGCCTAGCTGTCATCGACGAGATAGACAACGGTAACTCGAACGTACTGATGATCATAAAGGGTATTCTTTCTGGTCATATCTATATGCCGTACGGTATGCAAGAGGTCAGCCCCAAGTGTCACCTCATGTGTACTGCAAACACGTGGGGACTAGGGCCAGACAGAGAATATATAGGACGCAACGCTCTGGACGTAGCCCTACTCAATGAGTTCGTCTGTGTCGAGTGGCCTTACGATGCTAGTGCAGAAAAACAGTGGACTCTGAATCTATACAGGTCTGTAGAGGAGCCAAAGATAACCGAGTTACAGTTCGATAAGTTTGTCGAACGCTTCCAAGCCATGCGGGAGTACGCTCAGACCCACAAGATACGTGTGATCTTTGCGACACGTAACCTACGCCAGTGTGTAAACCTAATGGCCAAGGCAGGGTGGGATGAGTTCACAGCCTTGGACGCTACGGTGTTCCGCTCTGTCAAAGGCGAACAAAAGCGTAGGCTACTGGAGGTCTACACCGAGAAGCGTGTGGACATACGGAAGTCCAGCCAAGAAATCAAGGACTTGGCCTCCGCTGAGTACAAGTCCAAGCAGGAGTCGCAGCCTGACGTACCTGAAGACGTTAAGAAAATCCTAGACAATGACCACGTACCCTTCTGAACCATGAAAGAAACTATAACCAAAACCATATACTCATGGGAAGAGTTCCGCTCTGCCCTAGATAAAGACCCAACACGTAGCGAACAGAAAAAGCTAAACACTTACGCATCACACAAGGGTGTAGAAGATGATAGCTGGTACGGTACACAGTCGTGGACGGAGGCCGTCTTCTTGCTTGATGCAGGAGGCTGGGGTCTGGATAGGCTAGACAAGACGAAGGTAGACGAGGCTATCGTCGAGGCCATAGCTCCGCTTGAAGAGTACCTTACCGACTACGCTCCCGCTATCGCAGGCGGTATGCTAAACATAGAGGCAGCGACNACNGACGCTAGCCCCGAACACTTCCTAGAGGAAGAAGAGAGNGATACCGTAATAACCCAAGGCAAGCGACTGCTTACCATCTATGTAAACTGTTGGAATCATAACGGCATACCGGAGGAGTGTTACTTCCATAGGGGAGCCTTGATCTACAAGGCAGTGGATCACCTAGAAACTATGGGCTACAGTTGCGAGGTCATTGCGGCCTTCCCTTGTAGTGGCGGCGGCGACATCCATATAACCTACGTTAAGATCAAAGACTTCCAAGAGATGATCGACGCAGACAGACTATGTATCACCATGTGTGCTACGTTTATGATGCGTAGGTTTCTCTTCCACCTTCAAGAGTTAGAACCTGAAGAGATGCGCCAGCAGTTTGGTTACTACGATGCCGGTGGATACGGTACGCAGATATCTATGGGTAGAGTCACGGACGCTGACGTTACCATACAGGAAGACCAAGCTGNGCTAGTTTTCTGGTACGATGTATCNGGCATTACGGATACAGACAGCATAGACAGAGTCTTTAACAAATTAATCACAGAGAAATTCACGGAGGTGAAGAATGCCTAGTCTAGAATACCAGCTCAAGCAACTCAAGGAACAAACCATAAGCTACAACACAGGTAGCTTCCTAACCCAAGACACCGACTGTCTGCGTGTACTAGAGTCAGCGGATAGGTTGTCCCTTAGGGATGAGTCTGTTCTTATCACCGGCGAGTCAGGTACAGGTAAAGAACTTGTGGCAGAGAGACTGCATGGTAGGCGGTCAGGTAGATTCATAGCTTTGAATCTATCGGCCATGCCTGACACTATGATACAGGCTGAACTCTTTGGCCATGTAAAGGGAAGTTATAGCGGGGCAACCAGTAGCCGTATGGGTTTGTTGGTTGCTGCATCCAAGGGTACGTTGTTTCTGGATGAGATAGGTGAGATATCACCTGCGATACAGGTAATGCTGTTGCGTCTGATAGAGACACGTAAGTTCCGTAGGATAGGGGAGAACGAGGACACGGACTTTACAGGTAGGTTTATCTTCGCTACGAACTCTTTGTCTTCTGACTTTCGTACTGACCTGTACCACAGGATAGCCACGTTTAGGTTAACACTAAAGCCCTTGCGTGAGCGTATGGATGACGCACGACTTATACTCAAGAGCCTTCTGACCGACGCAGAGTACGAGGACTTCATCAAGCTGCTGCATGAAGGTGCTAAGGAAAGCCAATGGGCAAGCCCTTCCCTACTGAAAGGCAATGTCCGTGAGCTACTCCGCTTGGCAACCCAGTATAAAGTCCTAGGCCCACATAGCCTAGACTTTCATTTCGAGGGCGACCGATAACAACAGGCAACTATAATGTAGCGATAGGTTATGATGCAGGTATTGTGTAGAATAAGAAAAAACTTTCAACTGTTAGCCGGTTTGGCACGGTTCCTGCTTAATACTATATGTTAAGCGATTTTTCCTTAACGACAATTAGAAATTTTTGCGCTAACAGTTAGCCGCAAAACGTAACAAGTAAAATGCAAATGATAGATACAACATACGAGGTGGAGCACTTCCAGTCGGGAGATTGGAAAGACTTCAAGTTCCATGTACCAGAGTTCAAGACTACAGCAGACGTAGTCGCTAGGTACGGTGAGGCAAAAACGCTAGGCTTGCTGAACCAGCAGGTTAGCGCACGCATTCGGTCTACAGTAAAGAACTCGTTGAAGCCTAACGGCAAGACGACGGATGAGCTACGGGCCGAGTTGACTGAGAAGCACCCTGACTTGGTAATCTACACCAAGGCGGATGCAGACAAGTGGACTCCAGAAGCAGGTGGCGGGGAGACTCCCGGCAAACTGTTCAAGAAGGCCAAGGCATACTTTGCTGCTGGCGAATTCGATGAGGGCAAAGCTGTCATTGCTCGCATGGAGGAACTAATGGCCGCCGAGAGGGAGGTCTAGTAAATAAGGGTAACGTAGCATGGTGTCGTACGAGATGTACGAACCGGCTCCTTGGGTATTCATGGCCGTGAGAAACACTACGTTACCCTAACTTTATACATATGGATGATATAGATAACATAGATAAGCTACGTGCAAAAGCTGCAACACTGGAGGATCACTCCGAACTCCTACGGAAAATGCGAACCAAGTCTGCAGCTTCGCGCTCGACGTACAGTCCGACCAACGCTTACAAGATAAAGCCTATCTTGGATAAGCTACTCAATGGTCAGAAGGATATCGTAGTCACGGCGGAGGAGACAGGCTACACAGTCAACACCCTCTATGTAAAGTTAACCGACGGGTTTAAATTTCTTGTTGACAACTCTACAGAATACGGGCCAATCTACGGGGAGCTACGCACTCAGGTTGCACTACGCAAGACGAATACTGGGGTCTTGATTTACTTCAAGGATACTACGCGTAACCAGATTAAAGCCAGAGAACTACAGTACGAGTTTGCGAACTCGTCTGTGTGGAAAGGAGAGTTACTCGCTTGGTTACAGAACGCCAAGGAGATGGAGACCTTCAATAGAGAAAACGTCAAGGTCGATGCAAAGGATGTCAAGTGGTTGGAAGACCAACAGAAACTTGTAGACTTTGAGTTCGACGCAGACAGCGACTCATTAAATATAGTAAGATAAATACAATGCCATTACTAACACTAGCCTTAGCCTCTGTATTCTTTACCTTGCTGTTCTCGGTACTCTTTATTGTAGATCTTTATGACGATTGAACAACTGCTAAACTGTACTGTAGAAAAGCTAGAGGCTATGTCGGATGAGGACTTACTCCAACACTTCGACTGTTACTTAAAGTTAACCGAGCCACAGGTGACGTTAGCTAAATCTAAAACNGCACGTAAGAAGCGTGTACCGAAAGAGAAACCAAGTCTACTTAATCAAGTAGAGTTACTAAAGAAATCATATGGAATTACTTAACTTAGAAAAAACCAAAGAGGGTAAACTTATCCTAAAGATAGATGCGTCACTCATAAAGGAATCAGCTTGCGAGCGTAGGTTGTGGTATATGTTGTGTCGTGGGCTGCGTAAACGGAACTCTAATCATAAGATGGAGTACGGTACGGCAGTGCATAAAGCCTTGGAGTCGTACTACTCTGACGGTGACGAGGAGAAGGCTACCAACATGGCCATCGACCACTATGCTGATGTGCTTGTACCAGACAAAGACTTCCGAGACCTAGCACACTTGGTCAACCTACTCCAGCAGTACTACAAGGTGGACACAGGGTTGCAGGTACGCAAAGACCCTGACCCTCTGCTTGAGATGCGCTTCGCCTATCCCTACCTGCAGACACCAGAGTTAGATGTACTCTTCTGTGGTACGATAGACTTTGTCGGAACTTACTTTGGAAGGCCTGTCATCGTAGACCACAAGTCCACCGCAGCGTACGGCATCGCTTCCTACTTTGCATCATACAAAGTCTCCCCGCAGCTTATGTTCTACAACCTCATATGGCATAAGCTTTTCCCTGAAGACAACGTAGGCTGTATGATTAACGGCCTGTTCCTTGGGCGTTCACACAAGAACAAGTTTGAACGTAGCGAGATCTTTGAGTTCAGCAACGACAGGCTGGTCAAGTTCCAAGCCTACATCGACGACCTTGTAGGTAGGATACGCAGCAAGCTGGACATATACTTCAACACGTACGAAGAGCAGGACGGTGAGGATATCTTCCTCAGCAACTTCGCCTGCTGCGAAACTAAGTTTGGCCTGTGTGGGTTTACTCCGTTGTGTACGGCAAACTCAGCCGGTGACAGGGAGTCCATAGTCAACATGGACTACACTCGCAAGGTCTACGATCCACTACAGTTTCAGCTATGACACAGGACTATTATATTAGCGCGGTAGACCAAGTGATAGACCTTACCCGTAAGTTGGAAACAGCTAGTGAGATGTCGTACAGTTCGTTGACATTCGCGTGGGGTAGAGTACATGAGTTGGAAGAAAGACTAGAAGATTTGGAGAAAGAACATGGAAGTAACAGAAAAAACACTAAAGGCTAGGCACGATGCCTACAAGGACGGCATGGATAACTTTACCATGCTACGCTACACGGCAGCTATGGAGTCTCTTAACGCGACTCTTGAAGCTACGCTACAGGACAACGAGATGACAGGCATACTAACTGCCGACTCCGCAAGCCATACCTCTGCGATACTTGCGGCAGCAGACATGCTCGGAAGTAAGCTAACCGGAATAGACAAGACCTTACAGAACTTGTCCATACTACTGGGAAGGGGTATCAGCAAGTGAAAATACAACTGGATACAATAGCCGGTAAGCGTGCGCTGTTCATAGCAGCGGAGTGTGTCAAGCTGCTGGATGAAAAACAGAAAGACTACGGGCCGAGAAACATCAGCCGGTTCGGGGCCAAAGGTCTTAGCGTACGTTTGTACGACAAGGTAGAGCGGCTTGCGAACTTGCTGCTGGACAGAGACGAGTCACCCAAGAACGAATCCCTAGAGGATACCTTCAAGGACATAGCAAACTACGGACTCATCGGGCTTATGCTACTCCGAGACGAGTGGCCTAATGAAGAGCAGTTAGAATTCGACACCTTCTTTGGTGTCATTGAACCAGAAACACAGATTGAAATAACAACAGAAAAAGATAATGTATAAACCATTGATTGCAATTGTGGGGCATAGTGGCAGCGGCAAGAGTACGTCGCTGCGTAACTTAGACCCTAAGACAACCTACATCTTAGATCTAGAGCGTAAGGGATTCCCCTTCCGTAACGCCAACAGGTTTAATGTTATTCCCGTAGAGAATGCCAACGCCTTTCCTAGGTTGCTTGAGAAAGTTCTGAAGGAAGATGACTGCGAGACCATAGTGGTAGAGTCATTCACCAAGTACGTTGAGCAGGTGAACACGTTAGCTACGAACTCGTTCAAAGGCTACGACATATGGGCGTTCTACAATAGGACGATCCGTAACATGCTGGACTCGATCAAGAACGACAAGGCTACGATTATCTTCACAGCAGTAGACGACATCGTGAAGATACCGCAGATCACAGGCGGCGAGTCATCCCATCGCAGGGTCAAGGTACAAGGTAAAGTTCACGAAGGTGCGGTAGAGAAGGAGTTTCTCATGGTACTGTTCACTGAGGTACGCAAGAACGAGAAGACATCCAAGATGGAATACTTCTTTCAGACTAACACGGACGGAGTTACCTCAGCCAAAACACCTATGGGTATGTTCGATGAACAGCTTATCCCGAACGACATCGTTACGGTACTGGAGAAAGTGGAGGAGTACTACAAGTGAGACTAACACACGAACAACACAGAGACCACGTACAGTGGTCAAAGGATAACTACCACCAGAAGGTAGGCATCTCTGGTAAGATCAAAGCCTTGTGGCATCCTACCGTACGTCATGAGATGCAACGGCTGCGTTTAAAGCAGATGCAGGGTATAAAAGCTATCGTCAAGGCGGTAGAGGCAGCGAAGCTAAAGGTAGGCTGCGAATAACTTTCCCTATGAGTGTAGGGGATACGTGTACAATACACTACAATAAACATAAACACAAACTACATACATAATAACTAATGGCTAAGATAAGTCTAAAGGACATTACGGAAAATTCGGGTAGGCCTTACCTCCCGAATGGTACATACACGCTTCGCATCGTCGAAGCCGAGCGCAAGGTTAGCAGCAAGGGCAACGACATGGTTGCCATTGTAGCTGAGGTTGTGGAACCCACAGAAGTTAACGGGCCTAGAGGTTTCGTTGAAGTCGGTGGCGTTCAGGTTAGGGACTACCCTCTGATTCCTTCGCGGAGTCTGAAGGAGTATCACAAGATCTTCGATCTACCAGAAGATTTTGAGCTGGAAGAGTACGACGAGATCGCTGCTGGTCTAAAGGGTAAGGCTTTTAAAGCTGTACTCTACACGAAGACCGAGTCTAGGATGGACGAGATCACAGGTGATCCTATGATCGACCCCATAACTGGGCAGCCGTTAGCGAACTATCGCTACAACGTGGAACGCAGGTTAGAAGCTGCTGAAAGCCACGATCTGTCGGAGTTCTAGTCTCATGGGAGGCTTGCGGTATGGTACGTAGAGAGATTCTACGTCGGGTAGGTGTTACTCTTTCACCCCCCTCTGAAACAAACGCAAGCCTCCTTCACTATATCAAAGTTAACATGAAACAAAAGACTGATGAACGGGTTAAAAAATACTGCCCAATTCTAATACCCGAACGCTTACATCGTAAGCTAAAGGAGAAGGCGCGTGACAGTAAGTTACGCTTAAACCAATACATACCTAGACTACTACTTAAAACACTACGCACACAAGATGACAGTAATTGAACAAATAAAACAGGAGCTAACAAGCTTGGCTCCAGATAAACCACAGGACTGTGAGGCTTTGTCACACAGGTTAAAGGAACTCACGGCAAAGGTTTTGGTTGTAGGCTACAAGTCTGGATTCCAAGACGCATCGTCGTTGATAATGTCCTATGCAGACGAACACTTCAAGGGTAACAAGGACTTCAACAAGGAGTCTGAAGAGGTTGCCACAGAGAAGATCATGAGCTTAGAGCTTGGGGAGCTGCCCGTAGACAAACAATCAACAGATGCGTCATAAGCCTACCGAGGATTACTCAGGCTTAACCGTTGTAATCGACACGCCCTCGCGGTTTGACCGCCACGTTCTTATGAGCGGATACGCGGGGGCGTTTTTTGATTCTACACTTGGGGTTAGTCGTGAGTCTTGTGACCTGCGTACGTTGTCTACGTTGAACGCAGGATATTTGCCGAACACAAGGGTTGTTCTGTTGCTTGGGCGTAAGTCTTTGCATGAGTACAAACCGGGTGTAGGTCTCGACGAGCAGCGAGGTAACCCTTGGATGGAGGGTGACGTTATACACCTAGCATCCTATATGCCACAGGATGCCTTCGACCGTAAGAACTACTTCAACCCTAACACAGAGTACACCGGGGGTAGCGACGATGATAAGGCTACGCACGGTAAGACCAAGCGGCAGAACTGGCGGTTCTGGTTACGGAAAGATCTCAAGAAGGCGTGTCGTTATCTGCTAATAAAACCTAAGATGGAAGAGTTAGGTGAGGTAATCTACCCAGACATCGAGTCAGTAGTTAAAGACCTAACAGAGACTAAAGGTAAAGACTTGTTCTTTGATGTTGAGACCGCTAGTGATTTAACGCTTACGTGCTTTGGCTATGGCTGGTCAGAGGCGGAAGCTATTTGTGTTCCGATGTATGAAATCCCACGGCGTGCGTACTACTACGGTGGTCTGGGTACAGCAAGAATTTTAAGAGCCTTGGCGGTAGCGTTCCGCGACAATACGGTGGTAATCCACAATGCCCTGTTCGACCTATTCGTCATGGCCTACAAGTATGGTATCCCTGCACCCCGCAAAGTCTACGATACAATGCTTGCACACCATCGCCTATGTCCCGAAGTAGAGAAATCACTAGGCCACTGCATCTCACTGTACGCTGACCGTGAGTACCACAAAAACGACGGTGTCTTTGAACCCCGCAACCAACAGCAAATCCTCTCCCTCTACCACTACAACGCCAAGGATGTTATAAGCCTAGCCCTACTCAAGCCAAAGCTAACCATCCACGCGAAGCAACTCTACGCGGAGGACAGCATCCAGCAGGTAAACGACAGCGTCGCACCGTACCTGACTGCCATGCTACAGGGTATCAACTACAACAAGCAGGACTTAGACGACCGTGTGGCGTACAACAATCGCTACTGTGCTCAAATTTCCCGTATACTAAANCTGCTTGTAGGNTATGAGTTAAACCCTAACAGCCCTAAGCAGGTCTCAGCTTATNTGTATGAGGGTATGGGTTACAAGAAGCCGGTCAAGGACATGACCAACGAGAAGACTCTACTGCAGCTACGCCTGAAGCATCCGAATCCTGTCCTGACCATCATCTTAAAGTACCGTGGCATAGCTAAGCAATCGGGTCAGTTAAAGTTTCCTCCGTATGTTCTACGTGGAACATCCAAGGAGAGGATCACCACGGCGTATAACCTAGCAGGTACTACTACGTTTAGGCTAGCCTCGAAAAGATTGCTTGGACGCTGGGGTACAAACGTGCAAAACTTCCCCAAGGATTTACGTAAACTATTCCTACCAGATGAAAACAAAGTCTTTGTCCAAGTGGATCAGTCAGGTGCAGAAGCACTTGTCGTTTCTTACCTGTGTACTAAGGGTAACTTTCGCAGCCTCTTTCTACATGGGATTAAAAGTCATGTGTATGTTGCCCTTCGTTTGTTTGCCGACGTGTGGGCTGCAGAACTGGGCCGTTCGGTCGATAACTTCTGTACTGCACCGATTGCCGAGGTTGCTACGTTGCGAGGCTGGGACGAGCTAGACAAGTTAATAAAGTCTAGCGACAACTGGAGCGCAGAGAAACGCTACTACTTCATTGCCAAGATGGTTTGCCATGCCAGCAACTATGGCATGAAGCCGCCTACGTTCAGACTTAACCTACTCCAGAAGTCAGAGGGTAGGGTTTCCATATCCCAAGCCGAGGCCAAGGTATTCCTTAACACTTACCACGACCTGTTCCCTGAGATCCGTGGCTGGCACAGAGAGACCGTCGATACGCTACGTCGAGACGGTGTGCTGCGTAATCTGTTCGGCTACCCCCGTGTCTTTACTTCTATCATAGATGAGTCTATGCACAAAGAAGCCTTTGCCTTTGTACCCCAATCAACTGTGGGGACAATAACCAACATCACGTTTACTAAAATGCAACAGAAAATAGAAAATCAAAAAGATCCCCTGTCCTCAATGGACGTAGATATCGTACAGAACAATCACGATAGCGTACTGTTACAATGCCCACCAGAACATGTGGATTATGTAGCCAAGGAAACTATGGCCGTGATGAACTGTGACATGATTTCACCACGCGGTGAGAAGTTCGCCATGAAGAGCGAGGCTTGTATTGGAGATACATGGGGAGGTGTAGTGTGACTACCATTGAAAATTGGCGGTTATCAATGGAAGACCTAGAATCCCCAGACCTTTATATAGACTGGGGGTTTTACTTTCTTATAAGCAGTTGTCTACAACGCAGGGTGTGGACTTCGCAGGGTATCCATGCAATCTACCCTAACCTATTCATGCTACTGGTTGGCCCACCCGCTTGTGGTAAGAGCCGTCTAATCTCGATGGTCTCTGATATCATACAAGATGCTGAGCTACAGTTAACGACAAAGGACAAGAAGGGTACGGCCCCTATGTTTGAGTACACTGCAGACAGCATCACGGCTGAGTGTCTTAGTGAGTACCTAGCCAAGGACTGCACGAAAGTCTTCACCCTAGACGACGGTAAGGAATACGTCCATGCGTCCTGTACGATGTTGATAGAAGAGTTGGGTGTCTTCCTAAAGAAGCGCACCGAAGACACCGTCAACATGCTGAACCAACTTTACGACGCACGTAACTATCGCTACTACACAAAGAAGCAGGGCAAGGACAATGTACAAAACGTGTGCGTGTCGTTGATTGCTGGTACTACACCCTCGTTTATCCGCGAGTGCTTCAATGAGAATCTTATCTCACAGGGTTTTACCTCACGTTTTATAGTGATCTACCAAGAGGAGCCTAGGTTCTTTAGGCAGTTCACGGGCTTCGAGGATAAGCATATTAAAGCAAGGGCAGCGGTGGTTCAGCACGTAAAGAAACTAGCCAACCTTTGCGGGCCTGTGCCTATGTCAGCAGATTGTGCAGCCTACCACAAGGATCGTTACGAGAGAGGTATGTACATAAATAGCAGGATAAACTCCAGCCCTAAGCTAGACTTGTACTACGCACGGAAGAACCTACATCTACAAAAACTTGCCTTGGCTGTGCAGATGGGTACTTCAGCAGAGTCTACTGAAATCACACTAGAGGCATTCAAGCACGCAGAGAAGTTCCTCGCTAAGACTGAAGTCTTCATGCACCTGAGCTACGACCTAACAGGCAGGAATGTAATCCACGAGTACACCAAGAAGCTTAGCGAGTATGTGAACAGTAAGCCTGAAGGTGTATCTCACAAACGCCTGTGGTTAGATTGGCATAGTGATCTGAAGAAGGAAGAACTAGAGGCAGCGTTGGAGTTCTTGATGCAGACTGACCAGATCTCAGGTTCACGTAGCGGTGGCAAGCTGGTCTATCTACCAAAGGCTTAGCCCAGTAAATCCCACGCATCCTCGTACTCTTGCAGCCTACTGTGCTTGCCGTTGTAAATCTTAAGGCACACTGTGGTAGCTTTGTTGAAGGGCAGTATCCAAAACCGTTGCGAGTCCAAGGCACAACACACGAAGAAGTCTATCTGATCCGCTGTGTATCTTTTCTTAGCCGTCATACCGTGTGCCAACTGAAACTGGTAGTGCTCACTGCATTGCGGATACTTATGCTTCTCCAGTGTAGTCTTGATCTGAAGTCGTCGCCAAGTTTTACCGCCCTTACCAACTAAGAGGTCAAACACAGACGAGCTACTCATAGGCTGTGCTACACACCAGCCATGCTTCAGCAGCATCTCAGCAACCAAGAGTTCCCCACGTTGGCCGATGGTTGCACGGTTTGTTGTTGGGTTNTGCTNNGGCAAAAGTCAATGGCTTTACCTTGTCGGTAAAATACCACGGTTGTTTCGCATAGCACTCCTAATATTAGCTTCAAGGGCTTCCTGCTGTTGTGCCTGCTGCTGTGATGCGTAACCCTTCTCTGCTAAGAATCCCGGTAGACTTCGTTGCACGAGTTCCTTGCGTGCTGCCGCCAAGCCGGTGTCGCGCTTCTCTTGGCCTATGATATCTCGGATAGCATCTCTACCCCTAACTCTGCCGATAAAGTCAGCAAACTTACGCGCCTCCCTTTTCGAGTATTCGTCGTTTGCAACGGGTGAGATTCTTTGGGGCTTGCGGTAGCCTTGCTGTAGCAGACTCTTGAACTTCTTAGGGTCTGGCTTACCCTTCACCAGCGAACGCTTCCAAGCACTCTCCAAGAACGGTCTTACATTTTCGTTCATGTCGTCGCGTGTGGTGGAGTATCTAAAGTTAGCTGCCGGTAACTTTTCGTAACGGTCAAGATTTCCAAACCAACCAGCCGTATGCTCCCCGCGATGTAGGCGGTTAAACACTTTAAGATTCCGCTCCATCTTCTTATGCGCGACCTCTTCAGCACGGCCTTTAAAGTATGTCGTACCCAGCGCACTATCGACACTCTTCGCAGTCGACGAGCTGGCTAGCAACTGGTTGCGGGTTATACGTAGCGATTGGTTAAGGCCTGTCATAATGTCCTCGACCACCCGCATAACAACCTTGGGGTTAGTTTTCTCACCTGAGCCAAGGTAAGAGATCAGAGTCTGGAATACACCATGCTTCATAAACAAAGCCTCCATCGCAGGGAACGTAACTGCAGATACATCCTCTACGCCTCCCTTCTTTGTGCGAAAGCCACGCGCAAGATCGTTACCCAATCCAGAGAGTACGCCAAAGTAACCACTGAGATTAGCCATGTGCATAGCGTGGTAAATGTACTCCTCGTAGTCTGCGTCAGCTTCAAGAAGTTCTGCTGTTGATGGTTCGTAACTTTCCTTGGCGTTAATCATGTTGGCCAACTCGTTAAGTACCGTGGCCTCTACAAACGAACCAAGCGTGGCCTTGAGAAAAGGTTTATAGTCCCCCTCTGTCTTCATCGGCATGATGACATCCTTCAAGTAACGGTTGAACTTCTCAACCGACCAACGCGAGAGGGATAGGAAGTAGCTAGACTTACCGCGAATCATTGCAGAAGGTACGCCACGAACACCGTATGTACCTTGGTTAACCTCAACCCAAGCAGTTGCAAGCTTCTGAAGATCTCCCTCTGTAAGAGACTCAGGATTTTTCCGCAGCTTGCTTGTGTCAACGTCAGCCACTCTACCCATCGTAGACAGCACACGCTTGATATGAGGACTGTCACTCACACTATTAACATAGCTACGCATCAACAGCTTGCCAAGGTTGAACTGTATCGCACGCGTACCCTTCTCGAACAATTCCCGACCTGAAGCCTTCTGCGAAAAGTTTGCCACAGTAGCCATGCTATCTGCTAGCCTATCTGAACTGTCGTGTGCGTGTTCTATAGAGGAAATCTTGTCACGGTTTGCACCGGCAAGGTGGCTTTCTTTCCATGCACCGCTAAAATTCTTGAGTGACTTCAGAACTAACGGCCAGTCTTCAGTCCGCATGTAGATGTTTGCATTCTTGAACGAGTTAACTGTATCTCGAACACCCGACAGTGCGCCCAGCCACCAAGAAGTAATCATCCTGTTGGCACCTAGTATACGAACGTCAAAATCTGTGTGAAAGCCTGCGTGGGTCTCGTCTAGATTACGGAAGGTTTTCTCTGCACGGCTACCATAACCTGTGTCTACGTCGTCACCAAAAATTTCCTTTAGCGTAGGTGTCTTGGTTTCTGTCTCTGCTTTGTTAGGTCTGTGCGTGTAGTTGCCCTCTTGATCTTTGAGGTCACGAATCGCACGCATAACATGGTCGTCTTCTATTTGCGTATACCAAGCCATGTCCTTAGCAAACCTACCCACGTAACGACCAGCTCGCATAAACGGATCGGGGTCAACAACATCAGGCGGCATAAGCAAACCTTGTACTTTACGCAGCGCATTAAACCTAGACGACGTTGTGAGATCCACACTCTCACCTGTTGTCTTAACAAAGTTTTCCTTGTTACCGATAACTGCGATGTACTCTGCGAGATTGTCACGAAGTTCAGCCTCCAGCCCCGGGCGTGCTACCTGCTGCTTCATCCAAAACTTGACGATCTTATCCTGTAAGGCTTTGCCCTCTGGTGTATGAGCTTTGTTCTTGAGTATGCCCGTAGCTGAACGACTAAGCATCCCCGGTTCGTAGTAACCCTCTGGTACATCCTTGGGGTCTCTCCACAGTTCGCCATCTTTTACCTTGGGGCCATTAGCTATATGTTCAGCCCTAGTCTGTGCGTACAGCGTATCAAGTTCTTTGTTTGCATCAGATAGCTTACGCGACGATTCGACAGTTGACTTCAGCTTTTGATACTCGGTGTTATAGTCACGTACAAAGTCACTGTCCAAGTCTCTGTAGTTACGCTTAACCAAAGTACGCAGGTATCTGAACTTACCCAGCAAAGCTTTATCCGCGTCAGACACGTTGATCTCTTTCATACGCATAATCAACGGCTCAGTAAATCGTGTAGTATAACGGTTCGCCGCTAACTCAAGTCTGCTTTGGGCATCTCTGGCATACAAAGCCATCTTCTTTGTGGAGTTAGTAATGTCTGCATTTTGCAAACCTGCGAATGGCCTTATAAGTAGCTGATCTGTTTCAGCCTGTGTATACTGTACTGCCTTGAGTACACGCATCGGGTTGTACCAAGCGCGATCCTTTACACCACCAGACATTATCGTACGCTCAGGATCGAACTGATCCGCTGAGGTTTCTACCCTGTCAAAAGTTTCTGCTGTGTGCCGTGCGCGATCCCTACTGACAGCAAACATAGCATCAGCGTCACCGGCTGGACGCTCTCCGCCTCTGGCTTCTTGAAACTTCTGCCCCGTGTCCTGCTCTACCTTATTAAGCATACCACCGAGGCCACTTCCTTCTGGTGGTGGCGCGTCTTCTGGCATACCCAGAGACTTCTTGACCATGCTAAAACCTTCCTCTACTTCTTTCTCTGTTGCCGCTACCTCACCCCGCGAGTTATAGCGTACCTTCTCCTCTTGAAATTTTAAGTCTTTCCACGGATCATCCCCGGCTCTCGACATAGGTGACACAGCACCCAACCGTACAGGATTACCCGCCTGCACATCGTTCATCAACTGCTGCTTATCGATGTTCCACTTGGATAAAGCTTTACCTTCTGTTGGTCTTTTGCCCAGCCTGTGAGTTACAAACCCGCTAACAAGATCATCGTTGTACAAAAACGGTGCGTCGTGTTCGTACTTGATAAGCATATACTCTTTAAGTTCGTCAGGTGTAAGACTTCTTCCAAACCTATCTTTCCAACGCAACCGAGCGTTACGTAACAACACTTTGAACTTGGCGGTGTTACGTCTGAGTTCATCAGTTGATCGCTTGGATAGTCGATCAACCATAGCTAAACCGAGACCCTCGACTGCCCGTTCTTCTACGGCAGCCAGTCGCACGGGTACATTTGCATTGGGCCGGTAATCCTCGGCAACCTCGAGGAGCTGGCGCTTTAACTTCATGTATGACTGGAATGATTTATCCGCCTCATCAAGGGCTTCGGCAGCGCGTTGCTTGTTTACAAACATACTGGACGCCTCGGACGCCGCGCGCGACTTTGCCTTGGCGTACAAGGCTTCCGCTGCATCAACTTTAGAACGTAAGCTTGATACCTCTGGCTCGTCCTCAAACAACTTCAAGAAATCCTCCCTTAGCTTTCGATCCTTGGCGTTCGTAGAGTACTGAAGATCATCTAGCCAGTTATGAAAACCTTCGTGTGCTAGGGTGTCGTCTGTCATGCGTCGAGGGTCAACCCTGACGTTGCGTGCATTATAGTACGCGACACCTGCCATGTGTTTGCCGCCTTCGTAGATTCGCGTAATCTCTTTCGTCAGGCTGAAGCCATTCTTGAGTGCGAGAATCTGCAGCATCTCCAAAGTTTTCTCATTCAACGGAGGTAAAGCTTTTTCGCTGCCGGTAGCTAGCCTACGCTGGCTTTCAACTTCCCGCCGAACTTCCGCAGCACGTTTACGTACACCAACTAGGTGATCTTGAAATTTCTGTCGTAGCTTACGTGCTTCCACCGTACCCACCATAGGTGTACGTGTTACACCATCCTTGTTGACAATTCGCCTGTGAAACCTGTTCGTAAGTGGGTCGAAGAACACTTGGTCGGGAACAAGCTCACCTGTTACAGGGTCTTTAACTCCCTCTCCGCCAACCTTCAAACCTTTAGGCTCCCATACATCTAGCCTATCGTGCAGTGGCTCACCGTTACGATCCAAGTATCTTGCGCTAGCCTCTGGCGGAACTTCAATGACCTTAACCTTACGCGGCAAGCCTGTTACAGGATCTAAAACTGTTTCTGTTGACTTGCTAGCACCAGAGAACAGCTTGGTGATCCCACGCTTCTCCGAATCGCCCATGTCTCTGTTCGCAAGCTGCTTGTTCGCATTGTCCAGTTGTTTCTGTGCTTTGTTAACTGCAGCCGTAGCAGAAGCCAACTTTCGTTTTGGTACAACGTCCTTGTAGAGCGTACGCGAGTAGACCTTTGGCCCTGTCTCGACAGCCTCTAAGTTTTTCCGGGCCTTAGCTAAAGCCTCGGTTGCTTCAGCTTGGTTCTTGGTGGCCTGTGCTACAGCAGCATCTCCCGCGCCGTAAGCCTTACGAACAACTCCTGACGTGACGCCCTGTGCTGCAGCAACCTCGTCTACAGTAAGTGGCACGAAGCCTATGCCTGCGCCGCGCGTACCTCCTGCACCACCGCCTACTCCACCAAGCTCTCGCGCAGCAGGGCCGACGCTTATCGGGTCTAGGATACCCGCACCACGTGTTACCTCGAACTCAATAGCCTGCGCTAGGTTCGACGGCGTAGGTGTAGACGCATTCTCTACAACACCAACCTTAGTGCCTGTGTCACCAACAAAGAACTTACCTTCATTGGACATGTTAGTGTACTCAGGTGTTTGAGCAGCACGTAAAGTGTCACCGTGAACCAAAGGATCAGCCCATATGTTAAAGATCTTATCTGGATCATTAGGCTTAAACCGTGAACCTTTAGGTCTACTTGCAGCTAGATCGCGCCCACGCTTAATCAGAGCGTCAGCACTCTTGGGTTTAAACGTAGGCTTCTGTAGGAGTGTGCCTATGGTAGCTGCTGCCCCCAATCTACCTACATCGAGTTCGCCTTTACTTAACTGAAAGCCGCCCTCTATGCCGGTGTCTATGCCAGCACCTAAAGCAGCCTGTGTATAAGCCTGCTTTACACTTGGGTCTGCAAGCAAACGTCCACCACCGGCAAAAGATTTTACCCCACTACCAAGTTTGCCTATCTGCGTAAGGGACGGCTTAAAAGAAGCCAGCATGGGTGCTTGTGTACCCACAAAACTCGACACAGGATTTGCAAGGGCTGCGTTACGTCGATTTCTAGCTAGCTCTGCTCGCTGCTCGTCATCGTAGACTACGTCCTCGGCAACACCTTGGACTGCGCTACCAATAAACGCACCAGCTATACTGCCAGCAGCTATTAGACCCAGACCGGGTAGTGTACCAATGCCAGTACCAACTAAGGCTAGGCCTGTACCTAACATAGCACCCGCCGCACCTGCACCTGCTCCTGCGTGTTCAGTTGCACCGTAACCAAACGACGAAGCCTTGCTGTAGTCGTCGGCTAAGTAAGTCTCAAGCTCCTCGTCATTCAACACCTCGTACTGCTCAGGATCTAAATCTTGATCCCGCATATGCTTATCGTACACACTCTTACGAGGTGTATTAGCACGGCGTCTGACTAGGTGTAGGTTAGAGGGCATTTTAGTCTATGGTGTAACTAAAGGTGGTATAGGACTAAACGGTATACTCACCTCGCCATTTAGAGCATCTTCTAGTGGCGAGGCACTCGGCGCAGTTTGCCCAAGCCTTCGGTCGGCTATACGACTTCTGTTTTCCCTATCGCGCGCATTACTGAGCGCAAGCTCAAGTTGTCTAAGTACATTTAGATAGTCAGTACCAAGCTTGCCACCCTGCATCCTGTAAACTTGGCCTGCTTGTGTCTCGGTAAGCCAAGCCTTTGCGTCCTGTATATTCTGTAACTCTAAATCCAACGCATTTATCTGTTTATCAACTGACATCTCTGCGAGCTGGTCACCATACTTCTGCTGTGTCTTCAACCTCTGCGAGTCAAGCAAGACTGCAAGCTCTGTGCTTACAACTTGTTTGTTTGCCAAGGCCTGCGCGTAATCTGCGGGCAATGCTTCCCTTACCCGAGCGGATAACTGACTTGCTGCCCGTTGATCTTCTAGGTTTATCAAGCCAACTTGGTGGGCTAACTCTTGTGTTTTGCCAGCTTGCTGTTGTGCGCTGAGACTTTGTTCCTGTATGCGCGACGGTAGGTTTTCGCGATTAAGTACTGCAAGTTCCGCTTGTTGTCTTGGGGTTATCTGGGCTTTTGGTTCATCCGCTAAGTAATCCTCTTCAGACCTGTACATCATGGAGCCGCCTGTTTGATCAGCAAACCGCTGTTGTGGTGACGTTGTAGGCATACCACCTAACCGCTGCCGTTGCGCTTCTGTATCTATAGCACGGTTGCGAGCTTGCTCTTGCATTGCTGCTTGGTTAGCCATTCGACGCTGCTGCAACTCCATGTTCATGCGATCACGCTCCATCTCTCCTTGCGCTTGCATGTAATCGTTCATCTTACGCTTCTGCTCAGGTTGCATTACCGCACGCATATCCTCCAAGTTTTCCTTGCGTACTGAACCTGCGCCGTAGCGAAACGGAGACGACTGACTTTCTTGTGGGACGTGTATCCCACGAGCACGTAGCTCTTCTATCTGTCTGCGCTCCTCATCGTCGAGGTCTCTGCCCATACTGTACTCGCCACCAAGTGCGCCTCTTAATATATCACCTAAGCCTGCCATAATAGTTATTTTCCGGGGTTAAGCCAGTTATCTATAGATGCACCACCTCTAGACATCGTATCAAAAACATTACCGCTTGTGTTTACACCAGCCATACTAGGCATACCGGGCATTTGATTAGAGTAGTTTGTCACAGGCTGCACACCTTGGAACCCAGCAGCTATCTGGTTAGTTCCACTACCTCTACCAAGCGTAGCCTGTATAGGATCAAAGCCTGACCTAGAACCTGACATAAAACTAGTGGCTGTCTGCAAAGCATTACCCAACGCAGCCCTCTTACGATCCATAGCAGAGCCAAACTGCATGGCGTTTTCTATCGCAGTTAAATTCCCACCACCCCCTGCTGAACCTCTCTGCATATTACGCCGCGCGTTCATACGCTCGATCTCAGCACGCTCACCACCAGAAAGACCACTCATGTTTATACTACCCAGTAAATCGTTTATCCCCCGCGCTCCAGCTTCCCGCGTACGCATAAACGGTTGATCAGTTATCGCTAACTGATCCATTGTAGACTGAGCCATATACGGGCCTTGCTGCCGCATAATGTCCAAGTCTGTGCCAGCATCAAGGCTACGTGTTTGATCGGTTAAACGACTGCCGACTCTGCCGTAGTCTAGTACACCGGGTATGCCTGCTTCCTTATCCCCGGCAAGTGTATCGTAATCAAGACGTTGCTGCTGAGGCGTAAACTGCCTCTGCATATCAAGGTCTTTCTGCATCATGGCTTGAATCTCGCCACGATTCGCCTCCATTATCTTAGGGTAAGACTTTGAATAGGCATCACCATACTCTGCACCTACATCTGCGCCTGTACGCTCACCCTTCTTACCTGCCCAGTAGTTAATACCTGCACTGGCAGCGTCTTTCGCGAGGTCGTCCCAACCGTAGCCTGTACCTAAAATTCCACCGTTTCCCATATCTCTATCTCCTTATGTTGCTATAATACCAGCATTCCGCAGGCTAACAAGTAGCGCAATGATTGCTGTTTGATTGTTTGTGGCACTATTTCCTGACGGGCTAGCCACAGCCGCACCTTTTTTTACCACGCCCTCTGCTGAGGTAGTAGCTGCTGCCACCGAAAGACCACTCTCCCACGTGCTAAAATCTTCCAAGCTTGTGAACAGCGTTATCGCGTCTGTTCGTGGCTCTGAGCTTGTTACTGTTTTTGCCATATTATGCTGAGTATGCTTGGTTAATCAGGGGTGACTTTAATGTAACCTCCTTGGTTTCAAGGCGAAGTGTAGAGAGTTTTGGTGAGCCGATCAAGTGCAGTTTAAACGAGACTTTCCAACCTTGATTACTCGTCTGGTAATTAAACGATAAGTTTGCGTGCGTGTTTACGCAGGTTTCTGCTGGGTACGTAACTGGAAACTTTAAGCCTGAGCGAATTAGCGGCAGACTCTTAACTTGAAACCCACCCCTGTTACCGCTGACCATCGCATCATCTACATAAACTGTAGCTGCGAAGAATCCAGCGTTGTAACCCTCTGCGTTATCGGCAATACCTGTGTTCGATAGAATTCCTGGTAACTTAATCGAGGTCATCGTATGCTGATGACCTATTGAACCAGCCTCTGAAAAAAGCCGCAGAGAAAACGTAGCCCCGTTATCAAAAAAGAACGTACTACCGTGCGGAGGGAAGTTTACAGAACCGATAGCAACATCACCCTCTTTAAGGCTATCAACAGCTATCGTATTTGAGTTCGCAGAACTTAAGTCTGTTGGATACTTACCCGGCGAATAGCCCCCTGCGTTGTTCACGGTAAAGCTGTGGAACTTCTCAAATGGTTTATTGAAAAGCACGTTTAGCGTAGACGGCTTCAACTCAACCTTCGGGTCTTGCGTACAAAAGCTTTTTGTTTCTATGATAGCAATATCAGATTCGTGTGAACCGTACAACTCCTTAACGAAAGCCCCGTAAGATGTGGGATCGTCTGTTACAGCAAACAAAACCTGCGAGCCAGCCGTAGTTACACCAGTAGCCATAGCCCGTATAGGTTTGCCACGAGAGCTCAGCGTATGGTTGATTTGATTCGTGGTATCTCCATCCCAAGTCTCAACACCAACAGTGGAATTTCTGTGCGTATCCAGACTCACGAACTTCTTAGTGGCCATGTCGTAAACCACAGACACATGCTGCTCAGGCAGATTTGTAAGCATGTGGAACAACGCATAGCCCTTGTGTATTGCCGCACACTGGAAAGATCCGTCCTGTAGAACATCCTCGAATATGTTAGAGATAGGCCGCGAAAAGATATCGTTCCTTGCTAAGACTTCCGACTGCTGCACAGCGTTAAACGACCTAATGCCGGTCTGGTCTATGAACGCCATGTCGCCTAGCAAGTCTACAAACGAATTCTGATTCACCGGCCCTGTACTAAACAGATACTTCTTGGTGAAAGTTGGCTCACCGAAAATTGTATTTACCGTGTCAGGTTTAACGGCATAACTTGAGTTTGCCGCACCAACAAAGAGTTCTTCTGTGTTCAGTGACCGCAGGCAGGTTATAGGATCGTTACTAACTGTATAGGCTACAGCCTCGACACCTCCGCTAACTTCAGAGTCGTGGATTTTATCGCCGTCGTTATTAAGCGGAACCATGAAATCCAAAGCTCGACCACTAACACTATGGTAAAGCTTTGTCCCATCTGTAGAGGCCACGTACAGCTTACCACCATGAAAAGCCATCTGCTTGCCTATCGGCACGTACTCACGGAAACCCAACACACCAACTTCATCGTCTGCAACACTACCGACTAACGTACCCGCAAGTGTCGTATCAGTTGCAGCGTTGGTGTCACTAACTGTAAGTGTTGCACCACTTGCAAAAGTAATTACCGAACCTGAGTTAACCTGCACAGGAATAGCATCCACTGTATACGTAGAAGTACCTGTGCTGTAACCGCTGCCGTTGTTTATTGTGATGTAATGATTCCGCCACTGGTCATAGCCCATCAACTGACGCGCAGTGACGGTAGTATCCGCTGCGATCTCGATAAGATTCGGCCTGTTAACGCCATCCTGTACGACTATGCCTGCAACAGTTGGTGGCAGTCGCTTGGTGTAGTCTGACTTACCACCTGCGCTAGGGTTATCTGAAGAAACCGCCGAGCCAGCAAAGTTATCGTAAGACGGTGGAACAACCACTGCGTACACAAACTCAGCCGAGGTTGACATCCTTATAGTACCCGTACCTGTAGTAACACCGTTAGCGTATGTGACAGGTTTTACGTGAGAGCTAGATGGCCCGTAGACTTCTGTAACAACACTTGTGTCTTTGTGCATCTTGAGGCACTCGCCATCAACGAAGATAAAAAAGTAGGGATCTACAAACAGTATACCTTGTACCTTCGGGTCTGTTCTGGGCGCAAGTATTGACATGTCAAACACCTCGCTTTTCTTAACAGTCTCCAGCGAGTCGTGCCTATTTCTGACATTAAAGGCTAGTCTATAGGCATCAGCAGGAACCCTAGTATCATCGACACTAAGGTTCATACCGCCGCCAAAAGATTGCTGTATAAAATCCATTAAAACTTACCTTATAACCTGTGCGACCTTGTGTACTTGTTAAGCATGGACAAGTTAAGTTTATCGTGTGCGTGTTTGTCGAACTGGACTTTCTGTAGCTGACCACGCTCAAGATCTGCGTTACGCCTGCCCATACTCCTAGAAGCTTTCTTGTCGTACAGCATGGCCTCTTCAATCTTGCCCTGTTCCTCCATGAAAAGCTGCATCACCTTGTTCACGATGATGTTGTCGTATCCGTCCGCTGGAAACTCATCGCTGTCTTTGCTGAGGTAAGGAAGCTTCTTCTTGTAGAGAACCTCCAGCGTGTGTGCGTCGTCTTGCGCTGCTGAAGATTCCCAAGGATACTTGCTGACATCCAAAATCAAGTAGCGTGACTCCTTCTCGTTGTTGGGTATAACGGCAACTATGGTATTATCAGACTGCTTTATGGTAATGTCGTATGTGCATACGTCAGACTTAATGATAGACTCAATGGATGTAAATGTTGTAGAGAACGTATTGCTGGTACTACTTAGCGTAACGTCCTCGAAAGCTTTCGTTATACCTGCAGCCGCACCAACGACAGTCAGGGTTATTGATGACATAGCAGCAGTTACCGTAGCCTTCATACCTGAAAAATTTGTGGGCGTTACCTTAAAAGGTTCGTAGCCTTTAATTCGCCAAGTTCTGTCATCCTGCGCTGTGTTGTTATGTGAATAACGCTCAGTGAGGTTAGACAAGCTCCAAGGGTGTTGGCTCTCCTTCTCCCTTATAGCCCGTACAGAACTCACGTTGCTGGGCAAAGCTATGGTCTTGTCTCCCTGCACGTAAAACGAATCTTCCACAAGACTCCCGACCATATCAGACTCCTCGTAGAGTTCTTGTGCGCCTTCGTTGAGGTAATCCAGCATGACAGAACGCTGATGACTGTCGTTAGGGTTAATCCCCAGCTTCTTACCTGCCCTATCCAGTATGTACTCTACACTCATCTTATTATTGCTGCGCTAACACTTACTAAAGAACCGCTTGCTGTTTCCAGTACGCTCACGGGTGTGCTGCTAGCGTCTATTGTGAGTACTAAATTAGCCGCGTCACTAACGCTAGACAGCCTTATGTAAAGACGCGAGAACAGGCTGAAGTAATCAAAAATCTCACCTGTGATAAACGTAAATTCGTTAGCACCCACCGCTAATGTACCGACAGTGGTTGCTGTTACAGCGTCAGTAGACGTGGACGTATAAAAACCCAGTACGTAAGTTGCACCAGAACCGATAGTCCCTACGTTAAAGCTAACTGTATATTTGGTGAACGGTGTTAAAAGAAATTGCTGAAACTCTAGTGTACGATCCACTAAAGACGAACCGCTAGGGTTTATAGAGAGTACATTACTGGCAACACCTGTTGCATTTGCACCACCTGCTGTAGTGCCGACTAAAGCCTTTAAAACATAGAGGCTACCATAAGCACTGTTTAAAAGTCCTATGCCAAGGATGTTCTCCAGACCTGAGCTAGTGTAAGCAGTACTAAAGTTCGAAGCTATACCCGACACTAGCTCAGTAGCTGGATTTAAAGCAGCACTCACCGAGGGCTTCGTCCTTGCTGTTACTGCTACTGTAGCCATTACTTTCGCCGTTCTATTTCATACTCAAGCCTGTTGATTGTCTTGAGTACCTCACGTGTAAACTCAGGGGCTTCCTGTGCTGCCACTGGAAACTCCGGGTGACTCATCAGCCTTCCGCTGTTTTCCAGCTTCGCGCTTACGCAGCCACTCGTCAACAGAAGCATCAACAGAAGCGTCCTTAACAGAACGCCGCTGTTGGGCTTGCTGCTCTCTAAGCATATCAACTGCATTGCCGAATAAATCCGCAAGCACTGGAAATGCTTTAAGAATCGCTGCTATCAGACTCAGCACCTGTGTCTGACTTGACGCCCTTGCGTAAGAAAACAGCAAGCAACGAAGTAATGACGAGATTAAGCATCATCCCAAGTTCCATATCGCCGCTAAAGTACGCACCCACAGCAGCTAGGACACCTCCCGCTGCTGTCATGTATGTTTTGTTACCTTTAAGCATATCTTGTCTTTTTAGCTCCCCGTTTTGGTTTCGCCGCCTTGGCTACTTTCTTGCCTTGACGCTTTGCTGCTGCATTTGCAGCCTTCATACCCGCTGGGGTATACGCATATTTCTTTTTACCTACTGTTGGCATATTTAACCTTTCTTTAGTTGTTCCCGTATCTTCATTACGATGTAAACCAGCGTAGCTAGGCTAATCCCAGCTTTCAAAATTATGTCAATCTCCAACATCCAATTACCCAAGCCTGTAACAGACGCAAAGCCAACCTTTAAATCATCAAAACTCATCTGTTAACGTACGTATTACTGTGACGGCTTTCCGTCGTACTCGATATCAAAGAACGGCGTATCAACCTCTAGTTTACCCGGCAAACTTTTACAGCCTGCACCCACTAGAATAACAGCTACGCTAATCCCTGCTATCGTTAGAAATCTTTTTGCCTTTAGGGGTAATGCCCATGCACTTGTAGAGGGACGAAACCTCAACTCGCAGCATTGCGATTTCCTTGGCGAGTTTGTTAGTTTCTTTGTCATTTCCATTCAGTCTGTCAATCAGTTTGACAATTATCGTATAGAGGTCTTTAATTTCACCCGACAAATCGCGCAGGACGTAGAAGACAATCTTGTACCCGAAGACCCCTGCTGCTGCCGCAGCAACAACAGGGAATCCCAGAGTCTGTATAAGATCTGCCGTATCTGTCCCCACATCTTAACTACTAGCTTCTGCCTTAACTTCAGGCTCTACTTTCATAGCCTCAGTTAACAAGCCCATGAAGTAGTTTCTACCTCCCTGCGCTTGGTCTAGGTTGAAGCTGATCTGTCGAATTTTGTTCTCAAGATCTGCCACATGATTAAGCAACGATACCTGTTCTTGTGACAAGTCCGCTGCGTTGTGCTCCTCACCGTTGATAACAACGGTCTGCTTATTTTCTGTTTCTGTGTTTTTAGCCATAGCCAAATTATCCTTTCTTCCACTTGCTAGAGTCAGACATAGTCTTACTTGGACTCCACTTAACCTTGTTAGCCCAGTATGCAGCGGACATTGGCCCTCTAGCTATGTTTTTCTGATGCCTGCTTTTAAAAGCTTCTCGCTGGCC
>JGI24006J15134_10000338_pt1 | contig 29812 bp, 54 predicted proteins | sample LinPmetageLP53_FD_15134 | JGI IMG/M metagenome (IMG submission 15134)
AAAGAAGAATTAGAAAACTTATGTGATTTATCTGTAAGAGGTTTAGAAGAATTAATTGATTTACAAAAGTATCCAGTTAAGGCTGCAGAGCTATCAACAAAAGCAAGAAGAAGTTTAGGTATAGGTTATATTGGTCTTGCTCATTTCTTAGCAAAAAACAAAGTTAAATATGATAGTCCAGACGCATGGAAACTTGTAGATGAATACACAGAAGCATTTCAATATTATCTATTAAAAGCAAGTAACGAATTAGCAAAAGAAAAAGGCCCTTGTTCATTATTCAATAGAACTAAATATTCAGACGGTATACTACCTATTGACACTTATAAGAAGGATGTTGATAGTATAGTTAAAAGAAAGCGAAGTTATGATTGGTCTAGTCTTAGACAGGATATCAAGGAGAACGGGTTACGACACTCCACGCTTTCAGCACAAATGCCGAGCGAAAGTTCATCCGTTGTGTGTAATGAAACGAATGGTATTGAACCGCCACGTGACTACTTGTCCATTAAGAAATCAAAAAAAGGACCACTCAAACAAATAGTTCCTGGGTATCCTAATATCAAAAATCACTATACATTACTTTGGGATATGCAAGGTAATGAAGGTTATATAAATATAGTTGCAGTAATGCAAAAGTATTTTGATCAAGCCATATCAGGCAATTGGTCTTACAATCCAGAACAGTATGATGGCAATGAAGTTCCATTATCTGTAATGGCAAAAGATTTACTTACTACATACAAACTTGGATGGAAAACATCTTATTACCAAAACACTTATGATAGTAAGCGTGATGATGATGAGCCTGCCCATACCATAGGAGGACCAGAAAACGAAATGAAAACTAGAGGAGAATTTGAAAGCGATCAGGCTTATGATGAGTATTGCGAAAGTTGTGCCATATGAGTTTTTTAATAGCAAACGTACCACCTATACGAGTATATGTCAAGAAAGAATATTTGTATGACCATCAAAAAGGTCATGGAGAATATGCTGAAGGACATTGGGTAACCGTCAAGTCTATACAAGGTAGAGCATTATACTTTGAAACATACATTTACGAAAGTGGTGCATTGTTTGATAAGTTACCAATAAGTGCCTTTGTAAGTAGAACAGATAATATTACGGAGAACATGGCTTTAGAAGACCTAGAGTTATGGGACGCATTTTCATATAACATTGCAGTATTAGAAAAAATTACAGCAGGTACAGGTAAGATGAAATACTATGCGTCAAATCGTAATTGGTATTACGGAAGATATCTATTTACCATAGATAGTGCCAACCCAGATAAAAATATTACTATTACAGATTTTTCAGAGGTACCTGAACAACACAAATCATTTAATATAATAGAATTAGATAATGGACACTTTGCGGCTCAACCAAACAATAGGTGTATATTCTATGATAAGAGTTTGTCGCCAAGTAAAATGGTCTTTCCTGATTATAAAGTTTCGACTATGGAATATCAAGTAGAAGCAAATAGTAAATGGACGGCAGGTGATACTGACGATTTNTTTTACGAATTTAAGAAGGATGAAGAAGAAGAAGATATCGAAAGGAAGATAGAAGAAAATGAGTAAGAGTGTTTACAATAAAAATGCAAAGATAGATTTCACAAAACAACCAATGTTTTTTGGTGAAGATAATGGAGTACAAAGGTTTGATACCTTTAAGTATCCTATCTTTGATAAACTTACACAACAACAACTAGGTTTGTTTTGGAGACCAGAAGAAGTATCTTTGCAGAAAGATAGAAACGACTGGCAAGAATTAAGACCAGAACAAAAACATATCTTTACAAGTAATCTACGATATCAAACACTATTAGATAGTGTACAAGGTCGTGGTCCATGTTTAGCATTTTTACCTTTTTGCTCATTACCAGAATTAGAAAGTTGCATACTTATATGGGACTTTATGGAATCTATCCACTCTAGGTCTTATACATACATAATAAAAAATATATATTCAAATCCGTCAGATGTGTTTGATAAAATTCTTACAGACGAATATATTACTGAACGAGCAGAATCAGTTACATTAACTTATGATGAGTTAATAGAAGGCGGTCAACGATGGTTGCTTGATAAAAAAGGTAGCACAAAAGAGTTGAAAAGAAAACTGTGGAGAGCCATGGTTAATGTTAATATATTAGAAGGTGTACGTTTCTATGTTTCATTTGCTTGTAGTTTTGCTTTTGGTGAATTAAAACTTATGGAAGGTAGTGCAAAGATTATATCTTTAATTGCTAGAGACGAAAGTCAGCATTTAGGTGTTAGTCAAAAAATTATCAATAACTACATGAAGGTAGAGAATGATAAAGAAATGAACCAAGTAATTAAAGAAGAAGAACAAAATGTTATTAATATGTACAAAGACGCTGTAGAACAAGAAAAGCGTTGGGCAAACTATCTATTCAAAGATGGAAGTATGATTGGTCTAAATGATAAATTACTACATAATTATGTTGAATATATAGCTAACAAAAGGATGAAAGCAATAGGCTTAAAACCTATCTACGATCAACCTGCTAATCAAAATCCATTACCATGGACAGAACATTGGTTGAATAGTCGTGGATTACAAAATGCACCACAGGAAACAGAGATTGAATCCTATGTTGTAGGAGGTATAAAACAAGATGTCGAAAAAGATAGTTTCAAAGGATTTGCTCTATGATAATATGTGAAGCATGTGAAGCAGAATTTAAAATAAAAGTATATAACGAGTTGCCTGTGAAGTTTTGCCCATGTTGTGGCGAAGCATTACATAATGATGGAGAATTAGATGAAGACGAGTTCAGCGAAAGCGAAGGGTAGAAACTTACAAAAGAAAGTAAGAGAATTACTAATTGAACATTTAGGTGTTGATCCAGAAGATATAGAAAGTAGATCAATGGGTGCAGGTGGTGAAGATTTAATCATGGCCAAAGCTGCACGAAATTTGTTTCCATATAGCATTGAATGTAAAAATCAAGAAGCATTAAACATTTGGGCTGCATATAAACAAGCTGAAGAAAATTGTAAGGGTTATGAACCACTTGCAGTAATTAAAAGAAATCATCACAAAGCTCTGGCTGTTCTAGACCTAGAGACATTTATTTTACTAAACAGGAAAACAGATGATACTAACAGGCGTTGACACCAACCACGAGTATTTAATTGAGTGGTGGTTAAATAATGCAATAAAACATAATCCTAATGAAAATATAGGTGTTTGGGATTTAGGTATGTCGCCACAAAAACGACAGACAATAGAAACAAAATATCCTAATGTGTGGTTATCAATACCATTACAAAAAAATACATCATCAGGTTGGTTCTACAAATTACATGCAGTTATAGAAGCACCAGAATTAAAAGTAGTTTGGTTAGACGCTGATTGTGAGATATTAACAAGTATAGAAGATATATTTAATTTAGTTCCACCAGACATGATTGGACTAACTAGAGATACAGTAAGAGCCAATTGGTGGGCAACAGGTGTTATTGCAGTAGTTGATAGACCTAAACTATTATATGATTGGAATGTAAGACTAAATCAGAATGATGGTATAAGAGGTGACCAAGAAGCATTGCAAGATATGATTGGCACAAATACCCATGAACAAATTATAGAATTACCACAAGATTATCAATGGTTAAGAATAAATTTAAATAAAGGTATAGATAGTCCTACAAAAAAAGTTATACATTGGACAGGACCTGTGGGTAGAGACCATATAAGAAAGAACTTAATGAAATGAAAATATCAATATTAACACCAACAAGAAATAGACCAAACAATTGTGAAAGGTTTATTAAATCAATTTACAATACATGTTCCAACAGAAATAGTGTTGAATTATTATTTTATGTTGATGATGATGACCCAGCATTAGATAGTTATTTGTCTTTAGATAAACATTGTCAAACAGAGTATCCAGATTTTTATAGAATACAATTTATTAAAGGTGAACCTAAAAGTGTTTCTATATCATGGAATGATTTAGCAGAACAATGCAAAGGTGATGTTTTAATTATGGGTAATGATGATTTAGTATATGCAACAGATGGTTGGGATTATCTTTTAGAAAAAGAATTAGAAAAATTTAATNCAGACAAAGTTTATGTAGCATGGATGGAAGATGGTATCAATGGTGGGGCACATTGTGCTTTTCCAATTGTCAGTAGAGAGTGGTATGAATGTCTAGGTAGATTTACACCAGGGTGTTTTCATTTTGGTTATAATGATACATGGATTTTTGATGTTGGTAAGATGTTAGATAGAACACATTTTATGCCACATATCAAAGCAGAGCATTTACATTTCAGTAAAGGCGCACCAATGGATGATACTTATGCTAGAAATAGAACACAAGAAAAAGGTAATCTTTATGCAAAAGATAAAGTCTTGTTTGATAAAACTAGAAACATAAGATTGGATGATAGAGATAAATTACGAGAATTAATTAAAATGGGTATAGCAACAAAACTTATGCCTAAAAATATTAATATAGAATTTAGAAAAGATTTTAAATATATTGATGTTAATAAACTTAAAAAAGAGTGGGCAGCTACAGGACATAAGTTAAAAGAAAATCCATTACCAGAACAAACAAAACAATACGAAAAACTATGTGAATCCATAAAGAAAAATGGTATGACACATCCTATTATAGTTGCAGGTGATATGAGAGTTTTAAGAGGCAATCAAAGAGTATGGTACTGTATTGATAACGGTCTTCAAATGATTGGTGCCTATGTTATAAACGAAAGTGAAATGGATAGATACATACAAGAAACATATATACACAAATCAAAATATCCTTTATGAGATATGCCTTATATAGAATACACTATGGTTTAGATTTCTTAGGTAAATCTATTGAAAGTATTGAAAATGATGTAGATAAAATATTTGTATTTTGGTCTAAAAAACCATGGTATAAAGGTAACATGACATTACCACATCTAGATGAAAATGTATCAGAGTTTTGTAAGAAGTATAGTAAGGTCACAGTATTTGAAAGAGAATATGATCTTCCTTTAAATCAATATAAATTAATGTATGATGAGATATGCCAGTTTTATCCTAGACCTAAACAAACATTGATGATGGAACCAGATATGGTTTGGGGTCATGATATAAAAGACATATGGGACATAAAAGATCCTGAAGTTTGTTTTAATCAAATAGAGTTTTGGAAAAATGAACAATGGTATATCAAGAGAGATACAGATAGACCAGGTCCTTCATTATGGAATATCGCACCAGCAGAAACACAAAAAGGCTGTTGGCAAAATGCGAGAACTGTACACCCATCAATAACCTGTTACAATTATGGTTTTTGTTTATCACCTGAAGTGATGAAGTACAAACATGAGGTGGCATTTCAATCGTCTAAATACTACAAGGATAGTAAACCTTCTGAATCTTGGTATGAAGACAAGTGGTTAAATTGGACACCAGAAACGGAAGACTTAGAAATATCTGAAAAACACACACACTATATTAAGAAAGCATTACCATGGCCGCCCTTAAAATAAAAGACTACGAACCTATTAGAGTTCTTACTGGAGAAGGTTTTGAAATAGGTCTTTATAAAAAAGAAAACAAATATATTATTTACAGACATGCTGCTCGTGGTAAGATTAAAAACTTTGTGGGTAACTATGAATTTATTGATAATGATAATGTTTCACATTTAAAACCTATTGATGAAGAATATGGTAATAAAATTATAGATCGTGTAGAACAAGGAATGAAATATTCCAACATTTATATTTTCTATGATGTAAAAAGTGCAGACACAAAACTACCAGAAGAACGTTCAGAACAAGAACACAAATATACATCAACAGGTATTAAATGGTGGCGCCATCAAGAGGCAATGTTAAACTATAAAAATGGTGATCCTAATACAGTTGTTTCTACACACATAAGTCCAGAGGGTGCTTGTAATTTAAAATGTCCATATTGCTCTGTAACTTATAGAGATACACATAGTCGAATTGACATGGACACAATAAAAGATTATGTAACAAAATTGAAGACGAGAGGATTGAAGGCGGTAATACTTACTGGTGGGGGAGAACCTACCGCCTACAAACATTTTAATGAATTAGTAAGATGGTTATATAATGAAGGTTTACAAGTTGCATTGATTAGTAATGGCAGTAAACAATATTGGAAAAGAGTTGATGAAGATGTTTGTAAAATGTTTACATGGGTTAGAATATCAATTAACGTATTCTTTGATTGGGAAAATAGAATAGGTTTACCATTAGAAAAATTTGATCTATCAAAAACTACAATAGGTAATTCTATGGTATACACAGTTGAACATGAATTATCAGACGAGGTTATGCACGATAGAGTAGGTCTATTAAATAAAGTATCAAAAGTAGCAGACGCTTGTGGTAGTAATTATATTAGACTATTACCTAACTGTTTACTAGAACAAGAAAATTTAATTAGACAACATAAAAGTTTAGATAACGTATTATCACAAATAACAGACACAAGATTTTTTCATCAATATAAAATACATGGGGCACCTAAAACACCTACGTGCCATCAAAGTTATTTTAGACCATATCTATCAGAGGAGATACATAAAGGTACAGGTAAACCTGGTACAGTTTATCCTTGTGATAGTGTAGTTTTAAATGATAACTTTGAACACTTTGCAGAGGAATACCAATTATGCCATGCGAGTGATGTGTTAGACTATATGGATAAAAAAATAAAACAAAGATTTGACGCAACAAAAAGATGTGCAGGTTGTGTATTTACAGACAACGTAGATATGCTAGATGATTGGGTGAATAATAAAATAGATAGATTTAGTGAATTTAAGGAACCATTAGAACATGAAAACTTTATTTAACGAGAACGAATTTTTTAACGAAGATTACTACGAGAGAGGTGCAGAGACAGGTAAGTCTTTGTATTCACATTATAGGTGGATACCAGAACTAACTTTACCAATGTGTCATCATATTGCTCTCTATACAAAACTCACCAATAAACAAAAGATACTTGACTTTGGTTGTGCAAAGGGTTATACCGTACATGGTTTACGAATGCTAGGTTATAAAGCATTTGGTGTTGATGTGTCAGAGTATGCGGTAATGAAAGCACCAGAAGAAACAAGAAAGTGGTTAGGTGTTATAAAACCACAAGATGATTTAGTTTGTGCCAAAGGTGGTTATGATTGGATACTGTGTAAAGATATATTAGAACATATACCATATGATAAAATAGACGAACAGTTAAAAGTATTACATAAGGGTGGTAAAAAAATTATGGCGATTGTGCCATTAGGTGAAGATGGTAAGTATATAATTGAAAGTTATGAACAAGATAAATCACACTTTATAAGAGAGCCACTAGAGTGGTGGGTAAAGAAATTTGAAGACGCAGGTTGGATGATTGATTTAGCTACACATGACTTAGGGCCATTTAAAAAGAATTGGCAATTTGCACCAAAAGGAAACGGATTAATTACAGCAGTTAAATGATTATATTAGGTTTATATTTTGGACACAATGCGAGTGCCTGTGTAATTAAAGATGGTAAGGTTCTTATTAATTGGGAACTAGAACGCCATACTAGGATTAAACATGACTATGGTTACAATCAAGCATTTGTTAATAAAACATTAGAACATTGTAATTTAAATTGGACAGACATTAACATACTGGCTTGTAATTTTCCCAAAGGTATTTTGCAGTGGATTGCTAAAAACGAACCAGATAAATTACCACCATTTAAAATAGTTGACACAGCAAAATCAGAATCAATAGAATTTAATGTGGGTGATGGTACAAGAGGTATTGCAGTAAATCATCATTTATGTCATGCCGCAGGTGCATACTATACAAGTCCATATTCAGAGGCAAGAATATTTACATGGGATGGTGGAGGTGATGGTGAAAATTCTAGTACATCATTTGGTCGTGGTAATAAGATAGAACAATATGAAGGTATAGTAAAAGAAAACATTGCTAGTTATTGGTCATCAATATGTTTTAACAATTACAGAATGAAAAGAATACATGCTTGGGATCCTGGTTCAGGTGCAGGTAAGATTATGGGTTTATCTAGTTATGGTACATTTGGTGATGAAGAACTAGAAACAAAAATAAGACAAGATTTAGCATTGGCACCAAGCCCTAAAAATTTTGATCCAAGAGCAAGAGCATTTAATGAGTGTGAAGATTTGTCAGACACAAAATCAAGTAGATCACAAAACATAGCAGCAACACTACAAAATTATACAGTAAAAAGATTAGTGTCAGAAATAAAAAATTTAGGAAAAGGTTATGTAAATCTTTGTTACTCTGGTGGTTTGGCTTTAAACTGTATTGCTAATAGAGAAATAATAAAAGAAACACAATTTAAAAATTTACATGTGCCACCGTTTCCTAACGATACAGGTTTGGCAATAGGTGCTGCTTTATATGTTTGGCACCATATATTAAATAATCCTAAAACAAATGAATACTTTAGTCCATATACAGGACCTGATTATAAAGTAGGTTTACCTGATGTACAGAAAGTAGGTGAGTTAATAAGACAAGGTAAGATCATATGTTATTATGAAGGACGTAGTGAAAGTGGACCAAGAGCATTAGGACATAGAAGTATATTATGTGATCCTAGTAGACCACATATCAGAAAGATATTAAATGAACAAGTTAAATACAGAGAATGGTATAGACCATATGCACCTATTATATTAGAAGAATATGCTGAGGAAATGCTAGAAGACTATAACGAGTGGTCACCTTATATGCAGACTAGCGCTATAATCAAAGAAGAATATAGAGAAAGATTGGGAGGTGTTAATCATGTTGACAATACAACACGCCCACAGATATTAAAGAAAGAACATAATCCAATACTATATAATATAATTGTAGCAAGTGGATTACCAGCAGTTTTAAATACAAGTTTTAATTATCAGGAACCTATTGTAGAGACACCTGATAACGCATTAGAAACATATGCAAACATGGGTCATGTTGACGCATTAATTATTGGAGATGAAATTTATGAAAGATAAAATAGAACATGTTGTAAATTGGATAAAAAACTATGCCAAACAAAATAACTTTGATACATTAGTTGTAGGCGTATCTGGTGGTATAGATAGTGCAGTTACTTCAACCTTATGTGCTATGACTGGTTTACGAACTATGCCTATTGTTATGTCTATTCGTAATAAAGATATTCTAGCATTAGAACATACATGGTGGTTAGATGAAAAATTTAATAATGTAAGTCGCAGAGTAATAAATCTAGAAAAGATATTCCATGAATTTGAACATGCAAGTAATTATCTAGGTGCAGATGGTGAACTAGCATTTGCCAATAGTCGCAGTAGATTAAGAATGATGATGTTGTATCAGATTGCACAAAGTAATAATGGATTAGTTGTAGGTACAGGAAACAAATGCGAAGACTTTGGTGTAGGTTTTTATACTAAGTATGGTGATGGTGGTGTAGATATCTCACCTATTGCAGACCTATATAAAAGTGAAGTCTATCACATGGCAGAACATTTAGATATTATTAAAAAGATTATGGACGCACCACCAACAGATGGTTTATGGGAAGATGGTAGAACAGATGAACAACAATTGGGTTACACCTATGATGATTTAGAAAAGGCTATGAAAGCAGATATAAGTGGTGAACTAGTTGAGGATCCACATCTTATAAACGTCATAGAAAAATTTAGAACATTGAGATCAAAAAATAAACATAAGATGAACATGCCGCCGGTATGTAATATGGAGAAATTATGAAAGTAGGATTTATAGGACTAGGTAAACTAGGACAAGACGCAGCTTCAGTTTTAGCAGAAAAACACGAAGTAACTGGTTATGATATTAATACAAAACTTTTAAATGATTTAAACACAGACTTTAATGTTAACATAGACAGTTTAGATAATACATGTAAAAATAAAGATGTTGTATTGATTGCAGTACAAACACCACATGATCCAAAGTATGGAGGCGAAACACCTACTTCTCATTTAGAATCTAAAGATTTTGATTATACACATCTTATTCAGGCAGTAAAAGATGTTGATGAACGAGTTAATAAAGGTACATTGATTGCAGTTATATCAACAGTATTGCCCGGAACAGTAAGACGAGAAATTTTACCATTAATTAAAAATGGTAAGTTTATATACAATCCATATCTAATTGCACAAGGCACAGTAAAGTGGGATATGAGACATCCTGAAATGATTATGATAGGCACATCAACAGGTAAAAAAGATAAAGATGTAGAAATGCTTTATGATTTATACGACCCTATACTAGAAAAACAAACGACAAGATATGAGATAGGCACATGGGAAGAAATAGAAGCATTAAAAGTTTTCTATAATACTTTTATTACCGCCAAGTTATGTTTAGTAAATATGATACAAGATGTGGCAATGAAAGTAGGTAATATAAATGTTGATGTTGTCACAAATGCATTAAAACATTCTACACAAAGAATAATGGGACCTAGTTATATGATGGCAGGTTTTGGTGATGGTGGTGCTTGTCATCCTAGAGATAATATAGCATTACGACACATGGCAAAAAGATTAAATTTAGGTTATGACTTGTTTGATAGTATTATGAAAGTAAGAGAACAACAAGCATATAACATGGCACGATATGTTATGCAGTATCAAATGCCTGTAGTAATATTAGGTAAGGCATTTAAACCAGGTATTGATCAGACAATAGGTAGTCCTTCTATGTTAGTTGGTTGGTATATTGAAAACCTTGATAGTAGTATGAAAGTATATTATGATCAAGTGCCAGATGAAAGTGCCCACACTTATCTTATACATGATAAAGGATTAATACCTAAACAGTTTAATCCAGGTAGTTGTATTATTGATCCATATAGAACATTAAAACATTCAGACGCAACAAAACATTGTGTAATAAAACATTACGGTAATACTAGAACTGAAAAGTGAGATTGCTTAAAGCAAAACATACGTTTGGTGTAGAGGTATTACCATTCTCCATAACAACATTATCTAATATAGATGATGATACTAATTGGAATGAAAAAAATGCAATGGCAGCCATGTTAGAAAAAAGAATACCAGACGAAGGTATGCTACATCCTTTACTAATCACAGAGAAGTCTTTTCATATATGGAAAAAACACCAACATGAGATAAGTACGGATTATGTTATCTGGTATGGTAACAATAGATTTAGATATGCAAAGAAACATAACTATACCCACATAGATTGTGTGGTAGTTGACCACATCATAAAAGACGCCTTATGTGAAGAAATGCAGATACCTACAAAGACTAACAACGTTTCGCAGAACCTCTGGTTGGATGAAGGTAAGAGATTGGTAAATAGGAGTGGTGTTAGATAAAATTTATACATTTTTTGGCATTGTTGCAGTAACTCTCATCTTATCTGGTGGAACATACGGCATTTTTACCCTATTTTTCTAGAACAAAACAAGAACAAAGGGTGAGCGGTTTGACGCACCCTATATAAATCCCTGATAAATAAGGGTTTTTTCTTCAAATTAATTTGGTTATTTCCTTGACTTTAGACCTTTTTTAGTGTAGTGTATAACTATATTATGAAAAAGAAAGGTTACATTATGAATATTATGAACAACGTATCAAATTTAGACACTATCTATGAATTAGATAGTATGAGACATACTCCTCTTGACGGTCAAGATTATGAGACCGCAGCAGGTCTTATCAAAGGCAATCAATTTGCTGCTGCCGCACAATTCATTGACGGTCTAGATACTTTTCCTAGAGACGAAATGAAATTTGTTATTCAAAAGAATGAAGAACTTTATAACACAATGTCTTTAATATGGAGGGCCTTAGAAAGAGGTGATTCATATTTAGGACGTCTTTAATAGGGAGGGCAATATAATGACAAAATCAGAATATTTCGTTTTAAGTTTTATGACTTTATTAGGTTTAGGATTTATCGACACTTTATGGATGTTTGGTGTTGAAAACTCAAAAGAATATACTTGGTGGTATGTTCTTCACTTAATGGCAGGAGGTCAGTAGTGTTTAAGTTTACTGTTGTTATTTTATTATTATTAATTTTATTAAATCAATGTGGAGGTCTGTAATGTTTCATGTAGTTTATTCTAGACACTATTGGGATACAGAGGATCAAGGTACATTTGCGAATACTTGGACTCTATACAGAAATATTGATTATTCTCAAATAGGTTTTTTAAGTGGTAAATGTACTGAACTCAAAGAGCAAGCAGATAAAACATATGCTGAATATGAGAGTAAACAAGAACATAAATCAGATCCTGAACAATTTTATATGTCCGAAGTTTATGTGGTAGATGATAAAGACTATTTCAAAACTTACAAAGATGAGTATCCTGATGTTTATAACGGACCTTCTGGTTTAATACCAGAGAAAGAAGATTATTACCACAGTTATGGTCAAAAATGTCAATTCATGTTAATCCATGATGATGATGAAGCATACACATGGTATGGTAAAGATTGGACCTCAGAAATGATAGAAGCAGAATATGAAAGACGAAATAGTCAAAAAGGTGCGACAATCTTGACCAATTTAACCCTTGACAATCAGATCAACTCCTGATAGTATATAGAAACATGGCAATATTTTATACATCATTTAAGAAGAAAAAGAGAAACAGATTACCTCAAACAGATAGTTTGATTAAAGCCAAACTAGAACAGAGAAAATATCTTCAATCATTGGGCATTGATCCAGATAGAAAGATAAGTAAAAAGAATTTCAAGGTTATTCCTAATTGGTATGACCAAAGAAATGAGGGCGTAGTTCAGCCGGTTAGAACGCCTGCCTGTCACGCAGGAGGTCGTGGGTTCGAATCCCATCGTCCTCGCCAGAAGTCAGGTGGTACTAAACCAAATCACAACTGGCGCCTAGAAGAAAGTAAAAAGTTTACTGTTGCACCTGCTTATAATAAGGGGGCGTATCAAGTAATACCAAGATCATCAATCAAAGACATAGGGAGATAATACATTATGAAAAAAACTAGAAAACAAACGATTATGGAAAACAGTTTATCAATCGAAGATATTAACAAAGAGTTACATTCTTACAAGACTGGTAAACAAAAAGCAAAATTTCTAAGAGAAATGGGTCAACTTAATTTACCTTACGACATCAAGTGGGAAAATCTTGCACAATGTCATGAAGGTTCTAAACCTTGGCCTTCTTACAAATTTGCTAAAAAAGATAAGAATGAAAAAGACGAAAACATTTTGTCTGATGGTGGCACCGAAGTGGTGACTACTATGGATGATAAACCATTAACACATGCAGAACTTGAAGCACTTATATAGTTTACTACTATTACCTTTCATATTCTCATGCTCAAGTATGAGTGATAGAACTGTACATAGTCAAATGTTTGTAGATCATTTAAATGGTATGCCCTCAGGTAAATCAACTTATTTGTTATGGCATAATCCTAAAACAGGTAATCATGGTGATATCAAAGTTACGAGATCATATATAGAAAACCATTTTAAATGTGTTGATTATACGTCAACTGTATCTATTCAAGACACTTGGCCTATGAACTTCGTAGGTTCTTTAGATAGAAGTACAGAGTTTGGAAAAGCGTGTCAATTACCTGATGGTCGTTGGCAAGTAATTGAAAGAGTTTTATGAGACCAATAAATTATGCATTTTTATTTGCAATTGTCATTACTATAATATGTGTTTATAGTGTGGTAAATAAAGCACATGGTCATACTATGGAAAGTGAATGTGTTATACAAAAGATTTATACACCTGATGGTGAAACATTAGTCGAAACAAAAATGGTGTGTAGAGACGGCAATGTAGGTCCTAGTTATTGGGAACTATTTGCTGAATTTTATTATGCCGGCGTATCTGAACAAGAATATTGTCGTTATGTAAAAGGTGAAAATATATTTAAACTACCAAAAAAGGTTTGTTTAAATAAAGACGGAACTTGGAGGTACCCATGATTAAATTTGTATTAGGCATGTTTTTATGTTATGTCCTAGTAAGTGTATTTGGATTAGATGTATTCAACAACATATGGAATGGTATGATGAATATATTTGAAAACTTGAAGGAGGTAAAAACCAAATGAAAAATATAATATTAATATTAATAATATCTTTATTTGCTGTATCATGTAGTAATACAACAAAGATAAAAAAAGAAAAATCTAATGGAAGTAATCTTACAGAGGTTGTACCAGATTGGTATTTGGAATATCCTGATAAGAAAAAAGATAAAAACTTTATCTATGGTGCAGGAACATCAACAAGTCCTGACTTACAACTTGCAAAAGAAAAAGCAACATTAATTGCTAAGGCAGAAATTGCTGACATTATGCACGGTGAAATGAATGAGAAAACATCATTACATAGAACAGAGATTGGTAATGCAGAAATAGGTACAGGTAATAAAACAGCAGTATCTAAAACAGAGATTACCACCATTAACATAATTAAGAACACTAAGGTTCAAGGTTATGAAAACTGGCAAACGGTTGTTACTATTACAGGATTAGGTGAATATAGAGTTTATATAGGCCTAAAACTACCTATGGGTGAGGCGAACAAATTGTATGATATGATACAACAAGAAATCGCATTACAACATAGTATAAATAGTGCAGAGACAATGGATAAGTCCATTGAGGAATTTGAAGAGGAGATATTATAATATGTACAAAGTCTTTACAAAGCCCAATTGCGTTTATTGTACAAAAGCAAAGGCATTGTTAGGCACTTTAAATATTCCGTTTGAGGAATATAAACTATCTTCAGGTATGTCTGGTGGTGATGGAGATTACGAAGTTACCATTGAGCAAATGTTTGAAATGATAGGTAAACAAGTCCGTTCAATGCCACAGATAATGAGAGACGATATGCTCATTGGTGGATACACAGACTTACGAGAACATTTTATCAATGAAGGTAAATTGAACTTTAAAGGCGAAACAATACATGGGTAGAGTTTTATCATTCCCCGATGGTGCAGAGGTTCCTATTTCGAAAACGAAATCAAAGGAAAGTATTGCAGATCATCAATCTAAGAAATTTGCTGATTCATTGGCAGATGATACGGTTATACAAATAATATCATCTTTACAATCAGAAGGTTTGGAAATTGGTTCAAAAAAAGGCACAAAAACATTTTTAGATGTAGGAATATTTCTAGAAGCATTTCGTGCTATGATCTATCGTGAATTTGATTTAAAACATCCGTTTCATGATATCACAGATAAAATGATGTATATTGAAAAAGTTAAAGGCAGGACATATTCTGTTGTTAATTATTCAGGTACAGAGATTGTTAAGGTTCCTGTAAAAGAAGAAAATGTTATAGAATTTGAAAGTGATATTGATTTAAATGATACTGATTGATTATTCCCAAGTAGCTATTTCCAACATTGCTGTACAACTTGCAATGAGTAAGGATAAGAATGTTTTATCTGTACCTATGGTTAGGCACATGATACTTAATTCTATCAGAGGTTACATACACAGATTTAAAAGTGAGTATCCTGGAGAGATTGTTATATGTGTTGATGGACCAGATCCATGGCGTAGAGATATCTTCGAGCAATACAAAGCNAAACGTAGAGAAGGTAGAAACAATGATGATAGAGATTGGGAAAGTGTATTTGGTTTAATTCACACAATCAAAGAAGAAATACGAGACAACTTTCCATATAAGGTTGTGCAGTTAGATAAAGTCGAGGCAGATGATATCATTGCGATTATATGTAAAAAGAACCACGGTAAAAAGATTTTAATTATTTCAGGTGATAAAGATTTTCAACAACTACAAAAATATCCTGATGTATTTCAATATTCACCTATACAAAAAAAATATGTAGAAACAGATAGTCCACAAGAATATATCTATGAACATATACTAAGAGGTGATACCTCAGATGGTGTACCAAACTTTTTATCACCAGATGACACATTCGTCAATAGAATAAAGCAGAAACCTGTTTCTAAGAAAAAACTAGCAGGATGGATTGATAGCCTTATGAGAGGTAATGATCCACAAGATTTTTGTAATGAATACCATTATAGAAATTTTCAACGTAACCNAAGACTAATAGACTTTGATTATATACCTGATGATATTCAAACAGATATATATAAAGAGTATNAAAAGGCTACTGTAACAAGTCGCAGTAAAATTTTGCCTTACATGATACAACATGACTTGAAAGAATTGATTGGAAAAATAGAGGAGTTTTAAAATGGCAATAAATGACGCAACATATAATTTATCATTTCACGAAATACTAACAAAAGTAAATAATGCAAAAGATAAACCAAAGAAGATTGAAGTATTAAGAAAATATGATACTAATGAATTAAGAATGTTTTTGAAAGGTGGGTTTAGTCCAACACTAGAGTGGGCAATGCCTGAAGGTAAACCACCATACAAACCAAATGAAGCACCAGTAGGCACAGAACATACTTGGTTAAAACAAGAAGTAAAAAGAATGTTCCATTTCCTAAAAGGTGGCAACCCACAATTATCGCAGATGAAAAGAGACAATATGTTTATTCAGATGTTAGAGGGTTTATGTCAAGAGGAAGCAGAAATGCTGATATGGGCAAAAGATGGTGATTTAAATAAACACTATAAAGGGTTAACCGCAAATTTAATCAAAGAGGCATTTAATTGGAATGACGATTTTATGCGAAAAAACACCTAAATTACATGCGACATTCTGTCGCACCCCCTTGTTTTTTTTCAAAAACCCTTGTTTTTCAAGGGTTTATTTCTTGGTTTTATTTGGTTTTTCCCTTGACTTTTACCCCTAAATGGTGTATTATAGTCTTATGAAATCGAAAGGAATCATTATGAATTATAAAACAAAACTATTTGAAACGTTATACGAACAACAAATCCCATTTTATTTCCCTATGGGTAGTGAGGTTTCCCTTGCTAAAAAAATTGACATTAAATATCTAAAAACTGTCAAAGAACTTATTTCAAAATTTAAATTACCTATTAGAATTAGATATAGAGGTGCTTCAACGTCTAATTATAGACGAGACCCTTCTTATATGCATATGAACTATGCTTCAAATTTCTCACTTTATAACAAATATTAATCGAAAGGATATACATTATGGGACAAGTTAAAAATTGGTTATGGGATCAAGCAGAGGATTTTCTGTTTGGTATCGAAAAGAAAGTTAAGTCAGGTGTTTTATCAGTTGCAGACGCAATGGTAAAATGTAAAGAGGCAGATATTGCCTGGGACTTAATTGGTTTTAATGATGTTGACGAGGTAGAAGAATACCTTGAAGGTGTTAAATAAATAGTAGAGAGGTCGACTATGAAAATGAAAATCTTATTATCTCTAATTGCAATTGCAGGTTGTTACTTGGTTGCATTTACAGATATAAAACATAAAGACGTACAGACAGTTTCAGTACCACTTGAAATTACAATTAAGGTACCTGTCGAAAAAGTATCAATGGTAGATTTAGAACCAGTTATTGATACGACAAATAAAGATACATTTGTTTCAAGTTTAAATGCTTGTGTAGATTATATCTACAAAGACTTACCAGTATCACAACACATACCAAAAGAAATATTAATCGCACAATCAGTATTGGAAACTGGTTGGGGGTCAAGTAGATTTGCCAACGAAGGTAATAATCTATTTGGTATTCGTACATTTAGTAAAGATAGTAAATGGTTATTACCAGTAACCTGGGATCAAAACAAATGGATTGGTTGGGGTGTAAAAGTTTACGATACAAAATGTGATAGCGTAAAAGCATATGTTAGAATATTAAATACAGTTTTTGCCTATGAAAAATTTAGAGAGTTGAGAGCACAAAATGCTAATGTTTATGATCTTGTGGATACTCTAGATGGTTATGCAACAAAAAAAACATATACAGAATTAGTAAAAAAAGTAATCAAATATAACATAGAGGGAAAATATGAATTATAATTTATTTTGGAAAAGAGTTTCAAATCTTGAAAATGCATATAACAATGCACCAGAAGACATGAAGTATATCTGGTTTCATAAGTTGTATGCTATGATGTTAAATGTTAAATATTATTAGGGGTTGACAATGAAGAAATTATATGGTATACTAGCGTTAAGTTTATTTTGTTGGGTATTGTTTTTTGCTCATAATGTAAAATCACACGAAACAGGTGAAGTCGTTAAAGATGAAACAGCTAGATTAATACATCAAATGTCAATTAACATTACAAATGAACTATTTAAAAGTTTACCTGCTATCTTCGATAGTATTTCAGCAGAAATAAGAATGAAGGCAGATAAAGAATATAAATGTTCATTGCAACCAGATAACTATAAAAATAAGGAGTGTCAATAATGAATATCTTTTTTCTATCTAAAGACCCAGAACAAGCAGCCAAAGAACATGTTGATAAACATGTTGTAAAAATGATTGTTGAATATGCTCAATTATTATCGACAGCACAAAGAATGTTAGATGGTGTTGAGTGGATAGATTATGGTAAAAATAATAGAAAAATAAAAAGATATAAATTAGAAAATCCAAATGCAGATAAAGTTATTTACAAGGCATGTCATTATAATCATCCTTCAGCAGTTTGGGTTAGAGAAAACAAATTACACTATCAATGGTTATATAGGTTATTTAAAAAACTAGGTCATGAGTACACACATAGATATGGTAAGGTTCATTCCACTAATTTATTGTTAAATCAATTGTTAGAAAATGTACCAAATAAAATACCAGTAGTAGATTGGAAAGATCCGCCACCTGCAATGAAACATTATCCACAATGTATAGTGCCAGGGGATTCTATACAATCTTATAAAAACTACTATATAGAAGCAAAGGCATATTTTGCTAAGTGGACAAAACGAGATACGCCAGAATGGTTTGCTGAAGGAGTGGCATGATAACACATATATTATTAGGATTTATACTAGCAGATTTATTATTCATAACATTAATGTTGTATGCAATTGGGGAAAAAATGAATGAAAAAAAATAATCATAAAGAATTTCATAAGAACGAACCACCAATACCATTTCATTTTAAATTTTATCTTGTCTATTGGGAAGATATACAAAGCGATAGTGGTTGGCGTGATTTAAAAGATATCCAGGATTCTAAACCAGCAATTTGTGTATCAACAGGTTGGTTAGTTAAGAACGATAAAAAAGTACATGTATTAATGTCTGATTATAATTATGACGATAAAGGTAACTTGGCAGATGGTGGTAACACTACTGTTATACCTACAAAAAATGTAATTAGAAAATATGAGATAGCAGGATTATGATTAAGAAAATATTAAGAACAAGTTTAGGTCGTGCTGGAGTTTATACTTGTGGTCATATTCTGATTGCTGCGTTTGTAGTAAGAGGCATAACAGGTGCAGATTGGATTGAAGCAGGAACAGTTGCATTAATAGAACCAGCAATAAATGGAGTATGGTATTATATACTAGATAAGGTGATAACAAAATATGCCAACATATAGATTTTATAATAAAAAGACAAAAGAAGAATATGAGGAGTTAATGACTATTGCAGAAATGGAAGAGTTTATTGAAAAGAAACATATTACTTTATTACCACCTACACAAATGAACATTGTATCAAATGTAGGGCAAATTGATAGTAAAACAGATAGTGGTTGGAAAGATCATTTAAATCGTATCGCAGAGAAACATCCTNNNAGTNNNTTAGCAGATAGATATAGACGAAAAGGTATAAAAGAAGCGAGAACAAAACAGGTTTTAGAAAAACATAGAGCCAGAGCAAAGGCAAAAATATAAATAGAATTAGATAGACAACAGCACATTGGTAGGAATATCATACACTGGTAAACAGAATCCGAAACGTAAGCTGAGTTGTCGCTCATTAAAACGGTGAAAAAATTATGGTAAGTAAAAAAAAATTAAATATATCGTCAAACGAATTAAACACGATAAAACCAATAACCGATAATCAAAAAGAAGTATTTGCTTCTTATGAAAAAGGTCAGAACCTTTTTCTTTATGGTGTGGCAGGAACAGGTAAAACTTTTGTTGCGTTATATAATGCATTAAAAGATGTGTTGGATCCTAAATCACCACGAGAACGAGTTTACATTGTTCGCTCATTATTACCAACAAGAGACATAGGTTTCTTACCTGGTGATGAGGAGGACAAATCATATCTGTATCAAGTACCATATCAAAACATGGTACGATTTATGTTTCAACGAGGCTCAGACGCTGAGTTTGATAGATTATATACAGATTTAAGAAACCAAGGAACAGTTGATTTTTTATCAACAAGTTTCTTACGAGGTATTACAATTGATAATGGTGTAATAATAGTAGATGAATGTCAAAATTTAAACTTTCACGAGTTAGATACTATTATGACTAGAGTTGGTCAGAATACACGAATAATATTTGCTGGAGATATTCAGCAAACAGACTTAACAAAAACAAATGACAGAAACGGTATATTAGATTTTGTTAATATAATGCAAGCAATGAAAGAAATTGATTGTATTGAATTTGATCTTGGTGACATAGTACGAAGTGGTATGTTAAAAAGTTATCTAATAGAAAAAATAAAGATGGGATTACACTACAATGAGTAATAAATTTTCAGAAGCATTAGAAGTCATATTACACCATGAAGGTGGATATGTAAATCATCCAAAAGATCCAGGTGGCGAAACAAACCTTGGCGTAACTAAAAGAGTTTACGAAGACTTTGGTGGTGAAAAAGAAATGAAAGAATTAGTAAAAGAAGATGTTGAACCAATATATAAAAAAAATTATTGGGATAGAGTAAAAGGTGACGATCTACCAGAAGGTTTAGATTTATGTATCTTTGACTTTGCTGTCAATGCTGGTCCTGGTCGTGCTGCAAAATTTATACAACGATTAGTAAATACCACAGTTGATGGCGGCATAGGTCCAAATACTATAAAATGTATTAATGACCATGTAGAGAAATATGGTGTTTCTACTACAATAGACCAATATCAATCTGAAAGACATAACTATTACGGAAGTCTATCTACATTTGAGACTTTTGGTAGAGGTTGGACTAGACGAGTTGATGAAGTAACTGAAAAGGCAAAAACGTGGACGCAGTAACACATACAATTATTGCTTGTTTATCTCTTTTTATTGCATATAAAGTGGGTAGATATACCGCACATAAAGAGTTTGACAAGTTTATGAAAGTATTACAAGAAATACAGAAAACTAATAAAAAACCAGATCCGTTTTTTACTAGAGATTAACCCTTGACTTTTTAGTCAAGACCTGATATAATATAATTTAAATAAGTGAGAATATAATGTTTATACACCAACCACCAATAAGAGATTTACCACCACTCAAAGCCAAAAATGTAAATGGCAAGAGATTTTACGAACACCAAGAAACTAAAAAAGCATATCCATCAATTACAACCGTCTTATCAATTAGAGATAAGAAAGGATTACATGAGTGGAGAAAAAGAGTTGGTGAAGAAGTTGCCAATCATGTAATGATACAGGCTGCCAATCGTGGCACAGCAGTACATAACATGGTCGAAGACTATTTAAATAATGTTGATTTAACACAGGTTGACAAATATAAAAAACAATTCTTACCTAGAATGATGTTTGATGTATTAAAACCTGAACTAGCAAAAATAAATAATATACGATTACAAGAAGCACAAATGTTTTCAGAAAATTATACTGTCGCAGGTCGTGTAGATTGTATTGGAGAATATGATGGTGTCTTATCAATAATAGATTTTAAAACATCTACAAAAGAAAAAAAAGAAGACTGGATTGAGAACTACTTTATTCAAGGTAGTGCTTATGCTGAAATGTATAAAGAGCATTTTGGTGAAGAACCTACACAAGTTGTAATATTAGTTACTACGGAAGAAGGTACAACACAAGTATTTAAGAAAAACAAAGTTGATTACTTGCCTAGATTAAAAGAAGCAGTAGAAAACTTTTACAAATGGATAGAGGAAAATAATGTCAATTAAATTATACAGATTAACGACAGGTGAAGACGTTGTAGGCGCACCACAAGGAAAAGAACACACAACAACACATACGGCAATTAAAAAACCTTTTGTATTAATACCTATACAAGGTAAACCAGGTGAGAATACAAGAATAGGTTTTCAACCATACATACCTTATAGTGAAGATGAGATTATTATGGTAAAAAAAGATAACATAATTTGTACAACTAATCCAGGTGAAAATATACTTAAAGCATATGAATCAAATACTACAAATTTGGTACAACCTGATACAAAGTTAATAATGTAATGAAACAATTTGTTAAATCAACATTAGGTATAAGTGCAATAATATTGTTTTTAGGTTTGGTGTATGCAGGATTAAACAAAGCACAATCTGATGAAATTTTTCCACCAGATTTGTTAAGAGTACAACCAGTACCAGTCTATTGTGGTAATTCATATAATGTTTTACTAACTACCATGAACACATTTAACATGTTGTTTTTAGGCAGTAGTGATGTAACAGCACAAGGTCAACCTGATGGACAATTTTTAGGAACTATGTCAATGTGGTATAATACGGATACTAGAAAAGGTGTTTTTTATTTAACCCTACCACAAACAAATGAGACTTGTTTATTGTCATATGGTATAAATTGGAACTTTAACACAGAATTGCTATTAGATATAGTAAACACTTCCCTTGCTAATGCAAGTAAACTACCTGAAAAGGTGGAATAGAAAACGTAGCAAGGGATACCAATAAAAGGAGAAGATATGATGGAAGTAATTGAAATAATGTTGCCAGTTTTTATTCTGGTACTATGTGCATATGGAATTGGATACTTATCTGGTTCAGACGCAGCAAGAGAAATTTATAATCCAGTAGTTAGGAAAAATAATGAAACAAAGTGAATCATTTTATAGTCTATTAGAAAATATGAAAGAGGTTCATGATATGAAACGACATGATTATGCCTCACAAGAAGATGTATTTAAAAATTTTAGAACTTGTGAAATGGGTGGCATACCTGCATGGAAAGGTTGTGCAATAAGAATAGGTGATAAATTTAGTCGCTTGATGTCGTTTGTTAAACAAGAAGAACTAAAAGTAAAAGACGAGAGCATAAGAGACACACTTATTGATATGGCAAACTATGCTATAATTTGTGCTATTCTTTATGATGAAACAAAAGAACATAAAGCAAATTATGTTAATTTTGATGATGGTCTCACGAGAGAACATAAAATAAATTATCCGAAAGATGAAAACAATGACACCTAAACAATTTGCTCTAGTAATAGAGAAATTAGCAAGTAAAAAAAGACTTTCACACATGGACGCAGTATTAGATTATTGTAAAGAAAAAGAAATAGAACCAGAACAGATTACACATTTAATTAATAGAACACTAAAAGATAAAATTAAAATGAACGCACAGGAATTAAATTTTTTACCTAAAACAGCAACACTACCTGTATAGATGAATGAAGGATATGAAGCATATAAAAAGTACCTCAGTATTAAGTTACATTTTACAAAAGACGGATACGATTTCTTTAAGTATAATGGTGAAACTAATGCTAAATACGAAACGTTTATACAGCGTAATGATAGATACTTTTTTGTTAAGGCTGCAAGAAAATACGGTGATCGTATTGTGGACTATTTTGTTAGCAATTTCGTATCTAATAAATCTCCTTACATTAAGGACATGAACAATGATGTGTATTTGGAAAGACAAAAAAGAGTTGATGGATTGGCATATTACTTTGAACGAGATATGGAACAGTTATTACGAAAGAGTGATAAGAACTTTGACAAGATATTTAAGGTTACGAGAGGACAACATCCAATTTTAATCAAAACATATTTAGCAAAAAGAATATCGTTAGAGACATTATGTATATTAAACAACTTATTAAACTATACAAAACAATTTAACAACACAATAACAGATGATATAATATGGCCTACCTTGAGAACGAAGATATTAAAATACACACCTTTTCTAACATACAACAAAGAGAGAATGAAACTAACACTAAGGAACATGATCAAATGACAGAAAATTTATTTGTATTAGGTAATGGTGAAAGTCGTAAAGACATTGATGTTGATTTACTTAAAACAAAAGGTAAAGTTTATGGTTGTAATGCCATGTATCGTGAACACAAACTAGATGGTCTTATTGCAGTAGATCCTATGTTAGAACATGAAATATATCGTAGTGGTTATTGTGATGAGAATAAAGTATATTTTCGTGATTGGGAAAACATGCCTAACGAACATTATGAAATGATGAAAGAGGCACAAACAAGTAACATGCAAGAACCAACCATAAGAGAATGGAAACACACACCAGAAAATTGGTATGCTAATTTTGTCATACATGGTCAATCTACTGTAAATAAAGATAGACCTAATGATAGATGGAAAGGTGATGGTTTTGAAAACGTATATATCACTTGGACATATGGTCTTGCAGATATGAACATAACTTTATTAAAAGACATAATGGCAGAATATTATGGTCCTGCTTGGGAAGGTGATAGAAGTGGACCGGAAGATCCAGGTTGGTCATCTGGTGCGACAGCAATGTACATAGGTTGTCAAGTAGAAAAACCTAAGAAATGCTATTTAATTGGTATGGACATGTACAGTACAACAGATTTTATTAATAACTTATACAAAGGTACATATGGCTATCTAAGTCATGATGAAAATTCTGTAACACCACAAAATTGGGTAATACAAATGGGTCGTGTTATGGTTAAATACCAAGATATAGAGTTTATAAAGGTTAATCCTGATGATACTAACAAATTATCAGAGAAAATGCCTCAATGGGATAGTCTAATTAATCTATCTTATTTGAAAAAAAGTGAGTTTTATACCAAATTATCCCTTGACTTTTAGTCTGGAATATGGTATAATATAGATATCATTCAGCAGCAATGAGCAAGTTGCAACTTGTTTATCGTTCTGGCTGAATAACGTTTAAGAGGGCGTAAAGTCTACTTGAGGAGGGTTAGGGCCGACTGGCTGAAGACACCAAGGGTAGGTTATTAGTAGGGACCATCTTCTTAGGAATCTGGACTCTTCCTGAAAAATTGTGGGTATTCCACCAGGTAAATCCCACGAACGGCTGAATGATAACTTTTTATATGAACAGAGTAAAAACTTTTATATATAGTATTGTCGCTAATATAGACACTATACAAATACAACGAATACAAAGGAGAAAATAATGTCATTCGCAAATCTAAAACAAAGTCGTGGTAACTTCGACAAACTAACCAAAGAGTTAGAAAAGGTTACATCCCCAACAACAAACAAAAATTCATCAAGTGACGATAGATTCTGGAAACCTGAACTAGATAAAACTGGTAATGGTTATGCAGTAATTCGTTTTTTACCTGCCGTAGAAGGAGAAGAATTACCTTGGGCGAGAGTTTGGTCTCATGCCTTTCAAGGACCTGGTGGTTGGTATATTGAGAATAGTTTGACCACACTTGGTCAAAAAGATCCAGTAAGTGAAGAAAATTCTAAACTATGGAATACTGGTTCCGAGGCAGATAAAGAGATCGCCAGAAAAAGAAAAAGAAAACTTTCCTACTTTACTAACATAGTTATAGTTTCAGACCCGGCACACCCGGAGAATGAAGGTAGAACATTCTTATATAAATTTGGTAAGAAAATTTTTGATAAGATTACTGAAGCAATGAAACCTGAGTTTGCTGATGAAAAAGCAATCAACCCATTTGATTTTTGGGAAGGTGCTAACTTCAAGTTAAAAATTAGAAAAGTTGATGGTTATTGGAACTACGACAAATCTGAATTTGAAGGTCCATCTAGAGTAAAAGATACGGACGAACAAATAGAAGAATTGTGGAAAAACCAATTACCATTAAAAGAGTTTTCTGCTACCACGAACTACAAATCATATGACGACTTGAAAGCCAAGTTTGAAAAAGTAGTTTATGGTACAGGAAAAACCACAACAGCAGACGAGATAGATATCCCACCTGTAAGTGCTGTTGAGGTACCAGTTAGTGAGCCTAAAGTAAGTGAACCTCCTCAATCAGATACCTCCCCTAGTAATGATGAGGACGATACTATGAATTACTTTAGTAAATTAGTTAACGACTAATACTCTCTCCTGTTCGCTAACAGATTGGGCGCCTCTTCCTGAGGCGCTCATATAAATAGAACATGGATCTATTCTTTACAATACTAGTTGATTTTGGACTACCCGTTGCCGCTGCTATGGTAATGGGTCTTTTTATTTACATCATCCTTAAATACATACTCTCGGGTGTTGTAGGACAAGTTGCAACAATTACCATGTTAATATCTGCTTTAGACAATCGTATTAAGACAATGAACCACGACATGATAAAACTAGATATACTAATATCAAGTGCCTTACAGTTAAGACCAGATTTAGATAGAATATCTAGATCAGATGGTAAAGAGGACGCAAGGAAAGACTAATGTGGACTATTGAACATGCTATATTATTTTTGTTAATAGCATTACCTATTAGTTTAGGTGTAATGACATTATTAGCAAAATTAGAAAAAGATAAAGATGATAGAAGTTGAAGTAACATCACCTATTGTAGAAATGTTAAATCAATATGGATTTGCCACAGTAGCGGCAATTGCCATGGGTTGGTTTATTTACTTTATTTACAATTATGTTACAGGACAAATAATTGAAAAATTAGATAAGGCACAGATTACTACCATAGCGCTAATTGATAGAATTAGAATGCTAGATAATGACTTAATACGTTTAAGATCAAAACTTAATACTGTATTAGAAATGAGAGAAAATGAAAAAAGAATTGGCTCAAGAGAGCGTAAAAATGCAGAAAAATTACCTGCAAATAATGAAGACTAACGGCATAATAGTAGGAACAATTATACTATTAACTTTTACTACTGTTGCAATATTAGACTACATGTTATTATAAATAATAGTATGAAAGCACTAAAAATTTTGGTGCTAGGAATATTATTTTATGTGTATTCGACACCTAGTATCGCAAGCGAATTAACACACGATTTTAAAAATCCTTCTTTTTCAGGAAGTGGATACAGTACACATGTACTGTCACTTGAACAATTAAGATATAGTAGAGAGAAGAACGTATCAGATGACGCTAAGTCAGCGGCAGCTGCAGCGGCTCGTTTAGAAAACAATACTACAATCAATAAGTTTATTAAAAACGTAGAGAGTAGAATTTATGCTAATTTATCAAAACAGTTAGTAGATAATATGTTCGGGACAGAATGTTCTGGTACATGTCCATCAAGTGGTACAGCGGAAGTAGAAGGTTCTACAATCTACTGGGTTAAAGACGCAACCACAGAAATAATCACATTAACAATTACATCACCAGATGGTTCAACGACAGTAATGTCAGTACCTGTAGGCGACTTTAAGTTTTAATATGGAATTAGGAATACCACAAATCGCCATTGCGATGGCCTTAATGTGTATGCTGGGTGGCTGTGCTTCAAACAAAGGACTTAATGAAAATGGTTTCTACCAAGGTGACACACCATACACCATGGAAACAGATACCATGAAAAGATTAGAGAAAATACCTGAACTAGGACAAGCACAAATTACTGTTGCAGTTTATAACTTTCCTGATAGAACAGGTCAAAGAAAACCAAGTCAAAAATTTAGTCAGTTATCAACAGCAGTAACACAAGGTGCTGAAGTTTGGGTTATCAATGCTTTGAAAGCAGTAGGTGGTTATAATCCATGGTTTATAGTTTTAGAAAGACAAGGTTTGGATTCGATTATTAAAGAAAGACAATTAATCAGATCAACAAGAGAATTATATGATGGAGAAAGTGATGTAAAAAATCAATTAAAACCTCTAAAGTTTGCAGGACTTATTATAGAGGGTGGTATTGTAGGATATGATTCCAATATTACATCTGGTGGTGTTGGTGCAAGATATTTTGGATTAGGTGTAAATGAACAATATCGTACAGACCAAGTAACAGTTTCGCTTCGTATAGTTGCAGTACAAACAGGAGAAATCCTAATGACAGTATCAGCAACGAAAACGATAGCGTCATATTCAAGTGGTGGTGATGTATTCAGGTTCCTTGACATGAGTACGAAGGCCCTTGAAATCGAAACAGGTGTCGCAACTAATGAGCCTGTTAACTACGCCATAAGAACTACAATAGAACATGCTATCTTTAATATGATACATGAAGGTATTGAAAAGGAATTATGGCAATTTAAAATAGAGGAGTAACAAAATGTACGCTAAAATAATCGCATTGTTAATATTGTTTACCTTACCGGTAATGGCAAATGATATCTATGTGACACAATCAGGTGCTACGTTAGACCTCGACATTACCCAAGACGGACAAAACAATACTGTTGGTAATAGTACAACCGCTTCAAGCGTGATTGGTGCAACTACCACTATCGACATTGATCAAGTTGGTAATAGTAACGTTTTAAAGTTTGACGTAAACGGTGCAAGTTTTACAGGAACATTTAATGTGACTGGTAACTCAAACGATATTGATTTCAATTGTGATAGCGCAGGGACAGGTTCCTCATGTGCTACTGCTACAGCGTCCATTGTATGGGCAGGTAGTAGTAACGATATAGATATTGATATTGGTGAGACTGCTGACGCTGCAAATGCTACTGTAAGTATAACAGGTGCCTCAGGAAGTGATAGCAACGTTGTTGCTGCCACTATTGATGGTACTTCAGCTATCTTAACTTTAACTGTAAACGGTGATACAAATAATTATTTAATTGACATAAATGGTAATGGTGATGTAAACGGACACACCTTAGTTCACAGCCATACTGGTTCAATCGCAGACGTAGATATCACACAAAGTGGTGTTTATGATAACATAATAAACTTGACAACTGTTGGTGACAACCATGATATTGACATATCGCAAACTGACTAAGTGGACAACAATAATATTAATATTATTTTATGCTGGTCCTTCTTGGGCCAGCATAGGAAACGTTGACCAGATAGAAGGCAACGGTGTTGTTGATCGTAAAGACGGCAACACAAATATTCTTTTAGAAGAAGAAACATCAATAGAACAATTTGATACAGTAAAAACAGGCAATGGTAAAGTTGGTATATTATTTCTTGATGATACTAGAGTAGATGTTACCCAACACAGTAAACTTGTCATAGATGAATTTGTTTATGACCCTAATACCAAAACAGGTAAACTTTCACTCAAAGCAAAACTTGGTACTATAAGATATGCCTCAGGACAAATTGCAAAAAATTCAAGACAAGATATAAAGATAACAACACCTACAGCAACCATAGGTGTTCGTGGTACAGACTTTACAATGACAATAGATGAACTAGGTGGCAGTACAATTATATTATTACCATCATGTGATGTAGCAGGTAATTGTTTAGTTGGTGAGATTAGTGTAGAAACAGACGCAGGTCAAATTATACTTAATCAAGCATTTCAAGCAACACAAGTAAACTCACCAGTCAATCCACCATCACCACCTGTAAAATTAGATTTAGAATTAGACATGATTAATAACATGTTGATTGTTGCAAAACCAGAAAAACTAGAAGAAGAAAACTATGAAGATAAATTAAAAGAAGTTGCAGACGCATTAGACCTAGACTTTTTACAATTTGATGATTTAGAAGTTGACTACTTAGAGGAAGAAGAAGATTTATATGTAACAGGTTTAGA
>JGI24006J15134_10000342_pt1 | contig 29402 bp, 18 predicted proteins | sample LinPmetageLP53_FD_15134 | JGI IMG/M metagenome (IMG submission 15134)
TGATTCTTCTGATTTTAAGTTTAAAATTAAAAACAAAAAATAATTTAACAATTTAAAACAAATTAATTATGGCAATTACAAGTGCAAGTCAGACTAGAGCCGCTGCTGTTCAAGCAACTTTATCTGACAATTATTTAGACCTCCAAGATCTTGGATGGGCTCAACAATATCTTCCAGACTTGATGGAACAAGAAGCTGAAGTGTTCGGTAAAAGAACAATTTCTGGTTTCTTAGCTCAAGTTGGTGCTGAAGAAGCAATGAGCGCAGACCAAGTTGTTTGGTCGGAACAAGGTAGATTACATTTATCTTACAAAGGTACTATTAGTACTCACACTACTAGTACTATTCAGTTAGACACTGACATTGATGGTGTTGACGTTGGTACTACTCACGGTGTTCGTGTTGGCGATACTGTATTGATTGCTTCTGCTGCTTTAACAGTAAGAGCATTCGTTAGTCAGATCAACTCTGATACTAATGGTGATCAAAACACAGGTGCTACAGACATCATTACGGCTATTCCTTACGATGCTGAGCATTTAGATAACTCTGGATTTGGAACTGATGATGCTGTTACAATATTAGTTTACGGTTCTGAGCACTCTAAAGGTACTGTAGGAAAAGTAGGAGCTAATGAGCCTTCTTTCACTTCTTTTACTAACAAGCCTATTATCATGAAAGATATGTACCAGGTTTCTGGATCTGATGCATCTCAAGTTGGTTGGGTTGAAGTTTCTGGTGAAGACGGACAAAACGGTTACATGTGGTATTTGAAAGCTGAAGGTGACACTAGATCACGTTTTGCTGACTACACTGAAATGGCGTTGGTTGAAGCAGAAAAAGCTGCTGATGCTTCTACTATCTTAGGTGGAGCAAACGGATTAGTTGGTACTGAAGGTTTATTCTCTGCTATTTCTAATAGAGGCCACCAAACTTCTGGTGTTACTGGTGTTAATGCTGCTACTGACTTAGCTGAATTTGATGCTATCTTAGCTGAATTTGACAAGAACGGTGCAATTGAAGAAAATATGTTATTCTTAAACAGAGCAACTAGCTTGGCTTTTGATGATATGTTAGCTTCTATGAATTCTTACGGTGCTGGTGGTACTTCTTACGGAGTATTTGACAACAACGAAGATATGGCATTGAACTTAGGATTCTCAGGATTTAGAAGAGGTTCTTATGACTTCTACAAGTCTGACTGGAAATATCTTAACGATTTATCTACACGTGGTGGTATCAACGCAAGAAACGTTGCTGGTGCAATCCGTGGGGTTATTATTCCTGCTGGTACTTCTTCTGTTTACGATGAGCAAATGGGAAAAAATCTAAAGCGTCCGTTTTTACACGTTCGTTACAGAGCTTCTCAAACTGAATCTCGTAAGATGAAAACTTGGATCACTGGTTCTGTAGGAGCTGTTACATCTGACTTAGATGCAATGACTGTAAACTTTTTAACTGAAAGATGTTTAGTAGTTCAAGCTGCTAACAACTTCATGTTAATGAACTAGTATTAGATTACTTAAAAGGGTCGGGGCTATCGCCTCGATCCCTTTTTTTTATTAATTATTATTATATTATATTATGGCTAAAAAGCAAACAACAAACAAGGTTGAGGTAGAACAACCAGAAATGAAAGCTACAAATGAAATGAAGCAAGTGGTAATTGAAAAGCCACAGCTTAAAAAGAAAACTGGACCAGAAGGTGGTTGGGAAATAAAAGATAGGATATACCATTTGAAAGGAAAAACACCTTTGTCTTCTTTGATAAAAGGTAGCAACATATACTACTTTGACGAAGAGAAAGGATATGAGAGAGAGCTGAAGCATACTTCTAATCAAAAAACTTGCTTTGTAGATGAAATGCAAGGAGACCAGAGATTAGAACACATTATATTTAGAAACGGAAATTTAAGCGTTCCTAAAAATAAAGTTACTTTACAAAAGCTTTTATCTTTATACCATCCACTAAGAGGTCTTATATACGAAGAGCACAAACCATCTGTTATAGCGGAAAACCAAGTTGATATGATCGAACTTGAATTAGCGGCTTTAAATGCAGCTGTAGACTTAGACATTGATATGGCTGAAGCAGTCATGAGAGTAGAGATTGGATCTAAAGTTACACAGATGAGTTCTAAGGAATTAAAACGAGATTTACTAGTATATGCTAAAAGAAATCCAGGTTTGTTCTTAGACTTAGTAGAAGACGAAAACGTTATGCTAAGAAACTTTGGTATCAGAGCAACAGAGATGGGGATAATTAAATTGTCTTCAGATCAAAGAACATTTAAGTGGGGTACTAATGATAGAAAGTTATGTACAGTACCATTTGACGAGCATCCTTATTCAGCTTTAGCCGCTTGGTTTAAAACTGATGAAGGCATGGAGATTTACTCCAGCATAGAAAAGCGTTTTAACGCGTAATCATCTTATAGTAGAGCAGCCACTCTTCGGGGTGGTTGCTTAACTATTAAAAAAACATACAATGGCAATAAGTGTAGACACAGTATATCAAACAGTTTTAGCGCTAGCTAACAAAGAACAAAGAGGTTATATTACTCCACAAGAGTTTAACTTATTTGCCAAACAAGCTCAGATGGAAATATTTGAGCAATACTTTTACGACGTCAACCAATTTAGTAGACGCCCTAGATCTGAAAACATTGCTTTTGATGCAAAGGAAATTACTTTAGACAAGCTAGAAATTTTTAAAGTTTTTGTAAACCTTCAAGACGAAAATCCTCAAAATCCTGATAGCCACACTAACATGCTTCCAGGTGACTGGTACAGAACCGTAGCTGTATACGATCAAAGTGGTGGTGGTAATCCTAGTCGCATAGATAAAGTTACAATGAGTGAGTATCAGGCCGCTCTACAAAGTGGTTACATGACTAGACCAAATCGCCAGCGCCCTGTTTACTACAACGACTACAACCCTGCCTTTGGAACTCCCAGAATTGTTGTATTTCCTAACTTAGGAGTTGCAAATTATATTTATGACCCACTACAAGATTTTACGGTAGGAGGAAGTACGGGTAGTAGTTTTGGTGTACTTTCTGAAATAAAACTTGAGTATTACAAAAGACCAAAAGATCCTAAGTGGACTTATATAGTTATAAACGACAAGGCTATATGGAATCCACAACAAGGAGCTGGCTCTCAAGACTTTGAGCTTCATGGCTCTGAAGAAAGAGACTTAATACTTAAAATACTACAATTAGCCGGTATTACAATAAAAGACTTTTCAATAGTTCAAGCTGCTGGTCAAGAAGTTGCTAACGTTGCTCAACAAGAAAAACAATAAATAAATGGGATATTTAGAAAACACAGGAACAGGGCTTAGTTATTACACGCAGAACGATCATGGTGGGTATCAGTTCTGTACGGTTACAGATATAATAAATTATTTCATGACTGTTTATGTTGGTGACGATAAGATCATAAACAAAGTCAATAGAACTGATGTTCAGTTTCATGCTTATAGAGCTATGCAAGAGCTTTCGTTTGACACTTTCAAATCTGTTAAAGCACAGCAAATAGATGTTCCACCCAGCTTAACAATGATATTGCCTAGAGACTATGTTAATTACACCAAAATAAGTTGGGTTGATAGTGCTGGTATTAAACACCCTTTATACTCTACTAGCGATACTTCAAATCCATTTCAAGTTAAGCAAAACAGTGATGGTACTTATAATTTTCCTGTTAACGAAAACTTATTTACAAACTCTGACTTTGCAAATGGACTAGAGGGATGGACAAGTAGCCCTCAAGTTGTACTAGCTAGCAATATAGGTGGTGAGCTTACTAGCATTACGGTAGACAGTTCAGCTGAAAATCCAGTGGCAACCTTCAAGAGCAACTCTTCCGGTACAGTTGGAACTGATGTTCACGGATGGGCTACATATATATATCAAGTAGTAGATGCAACTGATTTAGAAGCTGTTTCTTTTAGAGCAGAAGCTACAACAACAGCCTCTTCAAGTATAACTATATCAGCGGCTCAAGCCGCCGCTTCTATAAACTCAAATTTCTCTATAGCTGGTACTTACACAAAGCCAGGTAGCACCGTTAGAGTTGGTCTTTCTACGCAACTACCGAGCGCTAGTATAAACATGAAAGACTATACGGGAAGTAATGGCGTAGTGTATAATACTCCTACACCAAACTCTAATCTTACGTATTTTGATTTAGGTTACTTAGAGTGGACTCAAGGAGAAACTGGTGTTAAAGTTTACGGCAGTGAAACAAATCCAATAGACCTAACACAAGTTCAAGGCACAATATATTTAGTTGCGCTAAGTATTATTGATCACGTAGACACGGATGTTAGTGCATACTCTAGTAGCTTGCTTTTTGATACAGCAACTGTAGACGATATATCTATCTTTAGCTCAGTAACAAAGAAAACTTTAACAGAAGTTGACCCAGGTGTTTCTTCTACTTTCAAAGACTACAGATCGCACACCCCATCTAACAACACACAAGATGACTACGAAGACGACACTTACTGGCCTAACATGGGCGAAAGGTATGGTCTTGATCCAGCTAGATCACAAGTAAATGGCTCTTTTTATATAGACAATAGATTAGGAAAAATAAATTTTAGCTCTAATATATCAGGAAAAACTGTGATCTTAGATTACATAAGTGATAGCCTTGGAACTGATGGAGAAATGCAAGTTCACAAGTTTGCTGAAGAAGCAATGTACAAATGGATAACATACGGTGTTTTGTCTACAAAGCTAAACGTTCCAGAGTATATTGTTCAGCGCGTTAAAAAAGAAAAGTTTGCGGCTACTAGACAAGCAAAACTAAGGTTGTCAAACATCAAGTTAGAAGACATTACTCAAGTACTTAGAGGTAAATCTAAGCAAATAAAACACTAGCACATGGCTGAAATAAAAAACACTTTTCTTAAAGGCAAAATGAACAAAGACCTTGATGAAAGGTTAGTGCCTAAAGGGGAATACAGAAATGCGTTGAACGTTGAAATTTCTACCTCAGAAGGTTCTAACATTGGAACCGTTCAAAATATACTAGGAAATTATAGAGTTGACAACGAAATAAACTCTGATGAGTACAAGTGTATAGCAACAATTGCTGACGAAAGAAAAAATAGAATATTTTGGTTTGTAACTTCTAAGAAGGTAGACGCTATACTAGAGTGGGACGAAAATTTGCAACAGTCAGATCTTATTTTTGTTGATGTAAACAAGAGAAACAACAAAGCAGCGTTAAAGTTTCCTAACACAATAATAACAGGTATTAATGTTATTGATGAGTTTTTGCTTTGGACAGATGGAATTAGTGAGCCAAAAAAAATAAACATTGAGGCTTGCAGAAAAGGAACAACATCTCTAGTTTCACAAACAAAACTTTTTATAGAAAACAAGGTTGTTTTAGTAAATGAAGATTTACCAGAAACTGCTGCTAACAAAGTTGATGTACAAGAAAGCCACATTACTATTATTAAAAAAAAGCCTACTAATCCTCCTTTTTCTAAAGTTAATCACAGTGAAACTAACACAGAGAAAAGCATATTTGAAAAAGTATTTCCTAGATTTTGTTACAGGTACAAGTATGCAGACGGAGAATACTCTGCGTTTGGACCTTTTACTAAACCTATATTTAGTGCAAAGCACATTGAAGATGTTAACTCTTTAAACTACTACGATCTAAAACACGGGCACAATAGATCTATGGCTAATACTATAGAATCTATAGAGCTAATGGATTTTGTTCCAAGCGATATTCCGCTTGATGTAGTTCAAGTTGACTTGTTGTACAAGAGAGAAGATTCTAACGTTGTTTATTCTATAGCAAACATAAAGACTGGTGATGATGAATTCAACGTCTTAGGATCAGCGTCTGGCGGTTATTTTGAAACAAATACTCAGTCCAGCAAAGTTAGAAAAAACAGAGGTAGGTATTTAGTCAAATCAGAGAGCGTATATGCGGCTATACCAGATAATCAACTGTTAAGATCTTGGGACAACGTGCCAAGAAAAGCGCTCGCTCAAGAAGTAAGTGGTAACAGGTTAATTTACGCTAACTACACTCAAGGATATGACTTAGGTAATATATCTACAAAAGTAAAAGCTTATTACGAGGCTAGAGATGTTAAAGGAGCAGATAAAAATTTAGGTGGAATTGAGTCAATAAAAGCTCAAAGAGAATACCAAATTGGAATAGTGTACGGAGACAAGTATGGTAGAGAAACCCCAGTGTTTACTTCTACAGACGCTTCTGTAAAAGTTCCTTGGGTTGACAACTATATTGTTGATGGGCCTAGCTTTTTAACTCCGCTGGCTTTAAGCGCGGTTGTTGAAACAGCTCATCCTGAGTGGTCTGAGTATTTTAAGTTTTACGTAAAGCAAACATCAGGAGAGTATTATAACTTGNTGATGGATAGAGTCTACATGCCTAGCTCTAGTACAGACTTTGAAAACAAAGAAGATCACGTTTGGCTTGCTTTCCCTTCTTCTGANATAAACAAAATTCAAGAAGATGACTATATAATATTAAAGAAAGTATCTAGCGCCGTTGAAAAGCACGTAGAAGAAAAAAATAGATACAAGGTTATAGACATAAAAGCTGAAGCTCCAGATTCTGTAGCATACGCGTATTTAGAAGTTGGAGAAGTCAGTAATAAAGACGTAACAACAAACCTTGCTAATAGTGGAGAAGAAGATTCTCTGTTTCAAAACGCTGATAGAAGAATAGACGTTCAAACAGACACTATCGAAATAGATAAAAGTTCTTGGATAGCTTTTGGTTTTCCAACTTTAAGAGGTAGCGGTAACAATGCCGGCACAAACAGTGGTGTAGACAATGCAACTGATCATCAAGAACTATACGTTTCTTGGAAGAGAGTGGCTGCCGGTTTTGAGACACATTCAAGAAGATATAAATCAGTAGCAGTACAAATAGATAGTGATCATTATAAAATAAAGTTAAATGAAAAGATAAATAGAGATGACGCAAACTTAGCCTTGAGTGATCAAGCTGCTGCTGACAGTGCTGATAACGGTCTTCTTCATCAAGATTTAGTTTTTACTGTCCACAGAAAAGAAAAGAGAGATCGTCAAGATTTTTCTGGTAAGTTTTTTGTTAAAATTCTAGCAGACGAAATTGTTAGAGAGTACTTAACTGGGTTAGACTCTAACGCTTCTACTACTAGATTTGTTTCTTCTTCTAAGTCATTGTTTTGGTGGGCAGATATAGTTGGAGATAAACAACAAGAATCTTCATTCTTAAACCAAAGCAACTTTAGCGGATACGGAACAAACCCTGAAACTCAACCTAATGACCTTACTGAGATTAGTGGAATAACTAACACCGAGGCAGATTGGGCTTTCTTACTGACGGCGTACGGAAAAAGACTATTCATAGACAACATGTTTATGGCTGCGGCTAATCTTTCAACAACTGGATACGCTAAAGAGTCTGGAAGAGGAACTGTAGGTAATCCTGTGCTTTACGGAAAAGCAGATTGGAACTCTGAAGCAGCTACAAACGAAGAGCTTCCTGCTTGGAACTTAAATGCTAATTCAACTTGGGCTTCAGCAGAAGGACAAGATACTGGCGCTTGGAAAGACAACGTAGTAAACGGAATGTCTGGTTTAATTGAAGCAGGTCCTAAATATACAAACGGTGTTTTTAGTTGGAAAAAAAGCATACACAGCCAAGAAGTAGACGAAACGTACGGTAAAAATGAGGGGTCTTTTTTCATGCATCTATCTTTTTTAGCCCCTGGTAAAAACTTAAACGACGGAACGTTTGGCGGTGACTCTACTTTGTCAAATGTAGACATAGCAGGAGAAAACAGTATAGCTGGACTTCTACAAGGTATATGGGGAGGTGGAGCTTTTACCACTCAAAATGCCGCGCTTCTAAATACTGACGATGGCGTAGAAACAAAGTTTATAGAGTTTGAAGGCAATTATATTGACACAAGCACTATGCTAGCTGATGCACCTGGACCAGGTGTTGGTAAAGGCTATGACTTAGAGTATAAAGAATACCACGAGAGACAGTGGGATCCAACTTTTTCTCCTAGTAGATGGAGTTTTGATAGCGCATCTGAAAAAGATGAAAGGATTGAAGAATTCTTTAAAAACATAGCTATAGGTAAAAAGTTTAGGTTCAAAGGTGATGAAACTGAAGAGCTTTACACTATACTAGATTTTTCTATAAAACACATATATAATCACACACCTTGGAGAACTAAGTTTATTGTTGATAATGGCGATGTTGTNGTTGATGAAGGAAGTGTTGAGTATGCGGCTGCAGAGTGGGCTACAGCAAAACAAGACGGCGACCAAGCTACTATTGATGCCAAAGGAGAGGCTTTAGCGAAAAAAATTACAGACTTTGGAAAAGCCGATAATAGAAGAACTACTTATATTCTTAGATTAGATAAAAATCCTAACAATGCTTCACACAACCCCACTATTGGAGGAAACGGTAATACCGATTTAGACACACTAGAGACCATGCAGTTTGTAGATGATAAAGCGCAGGCTTTGTCTGGTTTGGTAAAAGACGTTTCTGCTTTGTTTGAAACTGAGCCAAAAGACTCTGTTGACTTGAATATATTTTACGAGGCTGGTCAAGCAATACCTACATATCTAACTACAGAGACTGTAAATCAATTTGCACCTCCTGGTTGTAGAGTTGAAATAGTAGGTGTTCCTGAAGCTAGAAGAGGCGCTATAACTATTGTTGAAAACATAATATTAGTTAGATGGGAGATAAGTCCTATTACAAGCGAAGTTTCTTTTGTAACTAGCAACGAGCTACTAGGTCAAGAAGGTGGTGGTTATGGGTTTAACAGGAAAGACTCTAACGGTATTGAAATAGACTATTCTGAAGCAAGAGTAAGATTTTACAGAGAAGATGGAAGCTACACCTCATGTAGACTAGGTGCAAACATTAACATACCTGACAACGAGCCTCAAGTGTATTCTACAGTGCAAAGACTACGCTGGAGCGTCAACAAGACCATAGATCCAGCCTTGCAAATGGGATTAAGCTGGTACAACTGCATCACATTTGGAGACGGCGTTGAATCTGACAGAATTAGAGACGACTTTAACGCAATGCGAATTAGCAATGGAGCAAGAGCGTCTACTACTATTGATCAGCAATATGAAGAAGAACAAAGGCGTTATGGTTTGATATACTCTGGTCTTTACAATAGTCAGACTGGACTAAATAGTATAAATCAGTTTATACAAGCGGAAAAAATAACTAAAGATTTAAACCCAACGTACGGAAGTATTCAAAAGCTGTTTTCAAGAACATCTGACTTGATTGCTTTTTGTGAAGATAGAGTTGTAAAAATATTAGCAAATAAAGATGCGGTATTTAACGCAGATGGAAATCCACAGCTTGTTGCTACAACTAACGTACTGGGGCAGGCAACTCCTTTCGTAGGTGACTATGGTATTTCTAGTAATCCAGAGTCTTTCTCAAAAGAATCTTACAGAGCTTACTTTACGGACAAACAAAGAGGAGCTGTACTAAGATTATCTATGGATGGGTTAACACCTATATCAGACGCCGGTATGCATGATTTTTTTAGAGATAAACTTCCTACTGCTGGTGTTTTACTTGGAACGTATGACGATTACAAAAAACAATACAACCTTTCTTTTAAGGAGTTTGTTTACAACAATATACTAGAAAACTCGTATGTAAGTGAAGGAGAAGAAGTTAGTACCTTGCTTTTTGAAACTGAAATAATTGAAAACCCTGGTTTAGAGTCTGGAGTTAGTTACACGCCAGTTGATATACAGAGTCTTTATGCAGCACAACAAAATAACCCTGTTTTACAAAACTCAGACTTAGATAGTAGCGTAAAAATAATACACTGGCCGGCTATCGGAGTTGGTGGTATTACAGCTTTCCAAGCAGAAGAGTACGAAGAACAAGTGGTAGGTTATGATACCGTAACCTATAATATTAACGCCGACGGAAATGTTCAGCAAACTAACGTTGGCGCTACTGTTTCAAACCCTGACTTTTTGCCAGAGGTAAACGCAGTTTTTCCTACTTTTTCTTACAACGGTGGGTACATGCATAGAAACGAAAATAATATTGGAGAAAACAATTGGTGGGTTAACGATAATTACGGAAGTGATTTCCATCAGTACGCTTATGGTGGTACTACAAAAGCATACAAAACCTATGGCGGAAGCTATGATAATGATATTTTATTTTATGGCCTTAGAATAGCAAACGAACCAAGTGGCTATGACTATAGTTTCGGCGCGGCTGGATCTTTAGTTGAAATTAGCGGAAATCCTATTTCTAATAATGCGCAAAATATAGTTCCCACAGGAATGCAACTGCCAGAATTTGAACAGCCTTTAAACATGTCGGTTTTCACTGGTGAAGAACTTTTTGTTTTAATACACTATAGGGTTCAAGCAATAGGTGCTCCAGGAGGAATCGATGGAGAGAGTAATGGCCTATTACTTGCTAGACAAAACGATATAGAAATAACAGCTACGCTAGTAGATAAAGCAACTGGAGGTACAAACAACCACTTTAGAAGCTCACACCTTACTTCGGCCGCTACTGGCAATAGCTCAGGAGTTTGGCAAGGTGCCGGTGGTGACGTAAATAATTCCTCTTTTCACTCAAACTCAGGTTATTTTGCAGACGATAACAATTCTTTTCCAACAACTTACACTGAGGCTGGCTTTTCAACTACAGAAAGCACTTTTGCCTCAACGGGAACTGGTAATGTAATTACGAGTACGGCTCCTTCTTTTACTTGGACCGTGCCTGGAGGAACTAGCACTTACGAAACTACAGGGTATGGAGGTTACACTCAATACACTGCTGATCGCAGAATACAAATTCCTTTTAAAATATTTTCTAATCCTATTAATACTAACAACGTTGAAAAAGTTGTCGGTGATCTTGCTGTTTTAATTGAAACCAACGCTACTTTACCAGCCCCATCAGAGTCTTTTTCGGTTCCACAAGGAAATTCTGTATACATAACTGGTGTTGCTGTTTATAAGAGATATGAAATGCAAGATCCCGGCAGTGTCTATCAAGCTAGCGCAGGGCCTGAAACAGTTGCCGCAGCGGCTGAGTATGGCTACGTGGAAGGAACGCTCACTAATGAGATCATTGACGACGTTTTAGTTACTGTTGGAGTGGATGATTTTCCAGCCAGTGAGATTCCAGCTTGGTCAGAAGTAGTACATACAACCCCTGCTAACTGGAGTTTAATAGGAGATGTAACTTCAGATAACTATGCAGCATTAAATCAAGCGGCAATAGATACGTATGGAGTCGCTAACCCTGGCGCTTGGGCTAACGTGCCTACATATACAGATATAGACGGCAACGTTGTTAATAGTGGCTCACTTTACTATTCAGGAACATCAAACGGGGTTACTGCTTATCAAAACGCTGGAACCGAAATTAATGTTCTAAACGGCGTAGATATTCCTTCGTATCAAGGAACTGTTAAAGAGGAAGTAGAAGACGTTAATGATGAAATTAACATAAGTCAAACAGTGGCAGGTAGCAAGTATATACAACAAACGCTAGCGGTAGACCTTATAGAAGGAGACTATTATGCCGTTGATATAGAATTTGAAGATAATCAAGAGTTTGAAATAAGCGATAGCAGTGGCCAATACTCTCAAATAAACGTTGGACAAACTCCTGGTACGCTAAGATTAAAAGGATGTATTCCTTTAGATGTTGCCACCGCTGCTAACTTAGACACGCACGAAACTGTTAGTGACTATTATCCTGATGGTCACTACGGACAGGTTAACCTCAATGGAAGTAGTGGAGACTTACTGTTTATGTTGCGTGACTTCGTCGGGTATGGCGACGTCCAAGGTCCAGTTCTTAGAGCTGTGTTTAAAGCTGATGCAAATACAGTACAAGGGCTTAGCACAATAAAAATAGGAGCGCATAGAATTCAAGGTACATATAAAAGCATAGATATTGTCAATGTATCAGAGCAAGGTAGTGGTGGTGATTTTTCACAGTACTGGACAACTACTCAAACAGCAAGTCTTGTCAATGCTTTATCTGAGCCTACTTCTTACTACACTAATGGTGGTTGGGCCTGGAACTTTCCACAGTCTTCTCCAAATTTAGACGATGCAGCTGACAATAAAATAATATATTCTTTTGATAACAACGAGCTTTCGGAAGCAACAGAACAAGGATATTCTCTTACGTTTAAAATAGATTCAATACTAGAGTCTGGATTAGTCGAAGGAGCTATTCTGTTACACGTATCCCAAGTTCCTGACGCTGACGGAGAATACGAAATGCTAAAAATAGAGCAAATAAACGCACCTGGTACTTACACCGTTAAATTTAACTATGACGACACGGAGCCACAATTATTTTTTGAAGGAGATACAACTGCTACGGCAACGATGGTAACTACCAGCGCGGCTAACACAAGCTCTCAAATTCTTGTTAGGCCATACCAAAGTGGATTTGTTGGAAAGTTAACACTAGTATCTATTGTTGACGAGACTACTATTGTTTCTGGCGGAACATCTAACTCTTGGGTGTTTTCGCAGGTAAACTCTACAACTAACAGTATAGACGTATTTACCAGCGCAAGCGCTAACGCCTTGTTTGAAAATCAGCAAATAGTTTTTAACGACGCTAGTGAAGGAACTCAAGTAAGCCAAAGCATAAGTCAGATTATAAGCGAGGGTGAAACCTACAATGTTTCGTTTGATTTTACTCCAGTATTAGGAGTTGTTGACTTTGAAGTTTACTATTATACTAACCAAGGTAAAGGCTTTAAAATAGAATCATCTGGCGATCCTAATAATCTGGGCCTTGATGGGTTTATCACTTTTGATGAAGATTTAACTATCGAGCAAGGTCAAAATTTTAATTCAGCCACCGATTTAACCGAGTCTCTTGTTATAAGGATTTTAGGTTCTAATCAAAGCATGAGTATTGATAACATAACAATGACTAGATTTATTGAGCCTAACGCGGATGACAATACAACTGTGTCATACAGCGAAGATGTAAAAGGTTGGGTTAGCTTTAAATCTTTTATACCTGAAAACGGATTAAGTCTTTCTAAAAAGTACTTTACTTTTAACCAAGGTAAAATATTTCAACACTACTACAGCAACTTTGCTGGAGCAATATCTAACTTCAATAAATTCTATGACGTCAAATATGAGTCTACTATTACAACTTTGCTTAACGACTCTCCAGACATTGTTAAAACCTATAGAACTTTAACCTACGAAGGAAGCCAAGGTAAAATATTAGCACAGAGCGGTCTTGGTGACGCTAACAGTTGGAACAAAACAGCCGTGGCAGGATGGGAAGTTTCTGACATAAGAACAAACATGGCTAAAGGATCTATTAAAGAGTTTATAGAAAAAGAAGAAAAATGGTTTAACTATATAAATGGAGCTCAAGAAAACATTGGCCAAGTAGATATTTCTCTGCTCAACTTCCAAGGGCTTGGAACAGCTTTGGCCGATGCGGTTGTAGTAGAAGCTGAACAACCAATACAAGAATAGCAAAAAAGTTAAATATGAAAAGCAAAATAATTAAAGACTTAAAAATAAATCTTAACACTATATCCGCCGTTGGAGAGATTAGGACGTTTAAGATAACCGGTGACGCTGGTGCTAAGTTCATGCTGATAGTATCTAGCTCTGCTTCTCAATACTATGATTTTAGCACAAACACTTTTTCAATAGGCCACTCTATTTCTAAAACATTAAAAGGAGAAATACCTTCTACAGGATTTACTTCAAGCGTTGTTTTTCCAGCCGTAACTGGCGTTGACTATAAGCTTCTTTTAATGCCAGATCCTAGTGATAATACTGAAATGCGCAGGGGTTCAGCTGTAGCTAAAAAAATATCTGCTTTAGCAAACACCACGCTTACCATGTCTATTGACTCTACGGATCACACGGCGTCTTACAAAACTCTTCCTAGCGACGTGACTAGTGCTAGTGGTAGAAACGACACGGTATCTAAAGCAATTAGTTGGACTATTGAAAATGCTGAAACTGATGCCAACGGGTTTGGATTAATTTTAAACCAGAAGAACGCAGAAACTGATACAATTATAAATGACAAAGCTTGGTATTTTCAAAAAACACAAGTTGTAAACGGTACAACAAGCTCTAGTGTGTTTTTAGTGCTAGACTCAATTGAAGATATAATAATTGGTATGACGGTATTTAGTGGAACTGGTCTTTCAGGTAAGCCTGTTATAACAGGTATAGAAGCATCAACAAATACGATTAAATTAAGCTCTACTCAGAGCATCGGTAACGACGTTACTTTGACATTTAGAGCTATTGGAATATCTTTAGTAAACAGTGTGTTAGACTGTGTTATATCACCATCTCTTAGCATTAAAGATTTAGTATCTCCGACAACAACAGTTAGAGGCGCAAACAACAATGACACTATACTAGAGGTTAATGGAACGTATGGTATACCAGGTCATAGTGCAGTATCAATGAAAGGCTTTACTACTACGCCTGGCACTATAGTAGTAACAAATAGAACAAGTAGTAGTTCTGCTGTTGCTTCGGAAACAGGTGGAGAGTTAGTGTTGAGTGTAAATAATTTTTTTAAAGGTGGAGAAAAACTTGACTTTGGTGCTCTCTCTGGAGTTTTAATTATCTCAGCGGTTATATCGGGGTCTGTAACAATATCCAAGCAGCCAACTGTAAGTAGAACTATAAACTTAAACTTAGACGAAATAATCGATCCTGGAACTCAAGCTTAAAAAATAAAAATATGCCTACATCACACAAAATTACAATAGCATCAAGTTATATGAACGCTTCTTTACAAGTAGGAGATACGGCTTACAAGGTGAGCTCAGGATCTTACTCTGCTCCTGCTAGCACTGGTGGCGGAAGTATAACGTATTCGAACAGTACATCACCTATACTTCTTGGTAAAATAACTAAGATACAAGGTAGCACTATATTTGTAAAGGACATGGTTGGTGAAGTTCTTCAAAATGATATAATTATGTTTTCTAAAAACATTACCGTTAACAAGTCTGGTATGAAAGGCTACTTTGCAGAGGTAACACTACAAAATAAGTCACCTCTTTCTATAGAGCTATTTTCAATAGCTTCAGAAATTACTCCTAGCAGTAAATAATAATACATTAATGTAACTATAAATAGATAAAATCTAATAATATGGCGATAGTAGGTAAAACATCACCCTTCTCGAAAAAATCAAGTAAAGACAGTCCTTTGAGGTTAGCGCCTCTTGCTGTACCACTGATAACCGCTGGTCTTAGTTTTCTTAGTAGCAGAAAATCCAATAAACAAGCTAAAAGAGCAGACTCTAGAAACAGGCAGGAAATGGCTGAGATGAGAGAGAAGTATGAAGCTTTAGAGTTTTCAAATCCATACGAAGGTTTAAAAAACCCATACGCTGATTTAACAAACCAGTATTCTAGCATGGAAAATCAATTTTCCGGACTTAGCAATAACTTCGCAGGCATGCAAAGCCAGTTTAGCGGTATGAAAAATCAATACGAAGGCTTAACGAATCAATACTCAGGTTTACAAAACCAGTTTTCTGGCATGGAAAACACAATGGAAGATCTTAGGGTCGATACTAGAGCAGCAGATTTTGCTAGAGAACAATCACAACAAGGTCAAGCAAACATACTAGGTAATTTATCTGGAGTAGCGGGAAGTAGCGGTATAGCAGGTTTAGCACAAAGTTTAGCAAATGCTGGTACTCAACAAGCAAGACAAGCATCACTTAGCATAGGTCAGCAAGAAAGACAAAATCAAATGGCATCTCGTGGAGAGGCTAGCAGAATACAGCAAATGCAAAGAGGTGAAGCTTCTAGGCTTGACCAAATGCGAGCTGGTGAAACAGCTAGACTTCAAGGCTTAAAAGCAGGTGAAGCTGGTAGAATAGATCAGATGCAAAGAGGAGACAGAGGTAGAATACAGCAAATGCAATTAGGAGAACAAACTAGGTTGCAAGGCTTGCAAGCTGGAGAAGCTGGAAGAATACAACAAATGCAGTTAGGAGAACAAAGTAGATTAAACCAACTTCAAGCTAGCGGAGGATTTCAAGTAGATATGCTCGATAGAAAAGGACAGCAATATGTTCAAGACATGGAGAGAAACAGAATAGAATCTATGTATGGTCTTTCTACTCAAAACGCTACGGCTACCAGCCAAGCATTAAACACGGCTAACGCAAATACTGCATCAGCGCTTGGTAATGTTGGAACTGAGCTTATGACAGCATACAGTGGTGGTTTATTTGGATAAAAAAAATTAAATTATGGCAGAAGATAAAAATGACAACGCGGGTAGAGAGCTAATGGACATGGACTTTCTTAGCGACGCGCAGTCTGAAGTTAACAGAATGTCAACAGCTGGACTGTATGACAAGTTAGCTCAGTTTGGGAAGCAAGAAGCACAACAACCTTTAATTGCTGATGCAACTAGAAGACAGTTGTGGAAGCCAATTTCTACTATGGTTAAAAAAGCTGAAACGCAAGTACAGCTTGGTATGGCGGCTTACATAATGGCAAACCCAGAGATTGACGAGTCAAAAGTTTTCGACGGTACTGAAAGTCAGTTAGAGACTCTAACAACAGAAAGCAGCGCTAGGTTTAAAGAATTAAACAGACAGCTTGCTTATATGACACCAACCCATCCTGACTATGCAGAGGTTGCTAATGAAATAAATTCAATAAACAAAAACCTAGTTCAGCTAAGAGATGACAACTCAAAGCTTTTAAATGTAAGAAACGGTATCAAAGATATGGATACCGAAGAAATGTCATCAGGACAAACTCCTGGCGAGGTTATGATGTACAACGATATACTAGTTGGTAATAAAGAAAACTTTAAAACTATAGATGGTAAGTTACACTGGGTCGATCCTACGCTTGACGATGATGATCCTATGAAAAACACAGCTGTTTCTGATATAAATGCTGGTGGACCAACGATGACTAACGATGCTGCTTTTGACGATCATAACACTTTGATGAACACTATGCGTACTACGCCTGCTGCTGATCTTAACGACAGAGACGTTGACTATCAAGTTAACAAGATGTTTAAAGGGATGGGTAACGATGGAGTAAAGTCTCTTATATTTGATAGCCAAGGAGAAGAAGTTAGTATGTACGATACTGATGAGTGGTTTCAGTCATGGTACGATGCTAATGGTATAACAACGTCTGAAGGTCAAACAGCAGAGATGAATAGAATAAAAAAAGATGGTGTTTTATCTACTGGTACTTTTGATGGTGGTGAAGATGGATCTGGTGATATGACTAATACTTCTGTTAAAAAGCACTTTGCTAAATGGTATGCAGAAAAGCTTAAAGAAACACCAAAAACTGGTAATGGTAAGCCCGCTCCAAAAACAGACTTAAACAATCCTTTTAAAGATGATAAAGGCGATGGTGCAGACGATGGTGGTTTAAACACTACCGAAAGCAAAGAAACAAACGAGCTTATAAATAGCATAGCGGGTCCTAAAGCTGAAACCGGAGCTTACGCTACTCAATCTGGATCTGGAGTTAACTTTGGAGATGACTTTAGTCCGTTTGCTGGTATAACACAGTATGGTTGGCAAAGCGCAGGTCTAGGTGGAAGCGACCATATTCTTGAGCTTGGAAAAGGCGTACCTGAAGCTCTTGAAAAAGCTTACTCAGAGTACGGGTTTAAGTTTAACAATGTTGGAAACGTCGAAGATGTTCTTTCAGTGACTTACCAACCACTAGACGAAAATGGAGTGCCAATACCAGGAGTGAGACCTTTGACTGAAACATTTGAATTTGACAACTACTCAGGTGGAGACATGAGTGGAGATGGTGATCTAGATCATAAGGCTGCTATTGCTCTACAAAAATTCATGCACAAAGCAATTGGTTACAACTCAGATTATGGTTATAGCGACGATGACTTGAAAGTAAAACTAAAAGGTTTATAAACACATATATGAATAGCATACAACGTCTATATAAAGCTTTAGTAGAGCAAAAGCTTGTAAACATTTCGTTTGATCAGTTTTCTAAATACTACGAAAACGACAAGTACAAGCAGCAGGTATTTTCTGTCATTAAAGATAAAGGCATGTTTGAAGGAGACTTCAATAGCTTTTCTAACGCTTATAGTGTACCTAAAGCAAAGCCTAGGGTTGACAAAAACGGAAACGACATCATGATTGGTGGAGAGTCAAGCCAAGAAGAAAATACTTGGATAGAAGACGCTTTTGGTAAGAATACCGTAACAGACTTTGTTGGTGACTTATATAGAGGAGGTAAACAAGGCTGGGCAGCCGGCCAGTCTGTTGATGAAGCTTTAGAAATATATAAAAAAGGTAGAGACTTATCTGACGAAGATCTTCAGGCATTTTTAGATGCCAACAAGAGAATGCAAGAAGCTGGTGTTTCAGATGAAATGCTAAGTTACCAAAAAATGTACGAAGAAAATGGTGGTGGTATGTGGGGTGCTATAAAAGCTTTTGCTGCAAATCCTACTATAGCTCCCTCTGTGATCGTTAGTTCTATGTCGCAGATGCTTTCTTCTGCAATAGATTCTGAAGAAGTTCGTGGTGCTGCCGCGGCCTCTTCTGGTGTTGGAGCAGCAGCTGGGGCTGCTATAGGCTCAACAGGGTTTTCACTTGGACCTCTTGGTGCTTTAACAACCGCTGGTGGGGCTATATCTGGTGCTGTTGGCGGTTTCTTTGGTGGCTTAACAGGCGCGATGGAAACTGGTAATACGTTAGCACAATTACTACAAGGAGAGCTTGGAGAAGGTGTAGAAATGACGAAAGAAAACGTTAGGGCTATACTAGAGGACGCTGACAAGTTTCAAGATTTAAAAAACAAAGCTGTAGCAAGAGGTTTAACGATAGGTGCTATAGAAGGTGTTACTGCTGGACTAACAAAAGGCCTTGGTAGCGTGGCCTTAAAAGGAGCAAAGACAATAAGTAAGTCTGGCAAGGTAGTAGACAGAGCTTTAACCGCAACTCAGAAAACAAGGTTAGCCACAGGCGCTGGTGCTCTTGAGATGACCGCTGGTGCTGGTGGTGAGGCTTTAGGTCAACTAGCCGCTGGCCAAGAACTTGATGCTAGTGAGATATTCTTAGAAGGTGTTGCTGAAGCTAAAGGTGTATTAAACCTTGGTAATGCTTTAACTAAAAAGTCTTACATGATGAATGGAGACAAGGCTAGTAGAAAAGATATTGAAGCTTTCTTTAACGATCCTAAAATAAGCAACGCGGATAAAGCCAAAACTCCTATAGAAATTATAGGTGATAAGTCTTTACAGACTTTTGTAGATAAAACTCAAGGTAGAGCTATATCTGACTCAATGATTGACGAAAAAATAACAGACGTTGCTGACAGAGAAACATTAGTTGAGCTTGAAGAAAAAAGAGTAGGTTTAGAAAAGAAAGCCAAGAAGAAAGGTATAAAAAAAGTTCCTGGAGCAGAAAAACAGCTTGCTGACGTAAACTCACAAATAGAGAATATAATAAACAAGTACGACGGTGCGGCTGAAATAGGTAAGTCTGAAGGAGCTCAAACAGTAAGAAAAGCTAGATTAGATATACTAAAAGAAGAAATAACTGGTAAGGTTAAAAAAATGAAAGCCTACAAGGATATGGACATCGATACCTTTGAAGGAAGTATAGACGAAATAAAACAAAAGCTTGGTGAAAATATACTCAGCAATGCTAACTACGATCTTCAGATCTTAGAAGCTGAATTTGAGGGGTATGTTCAAAAAGGTGATGCTAAAAAGGCAAATAAAGTAAAAGAGTTAATTGCTGACAGAAAAGAACAAATACAAAGTGTTGAAGAAGGAAATCTAGGGGTGGATGAGTTTGCCTACGGTGCACTTATAGAAGACAACGTAACAGGTAAGCTTACAATGGTTCTTAATAACGAGGCTAAAATTGTAGATGAAAAGGCATATATAAATGTGGCTGCTCACGAGTTTTTGCATGCTGCATTACGTAAGACATTTTTTAAGAAGTCTGATATTGCAGCTGGAGTAACCACTGAAAAAGGAGTAGGAATACAAACCGGAGAAAAGCTTATAAGCCATTTGCTTAAGTCTGACGTTGGATTTGCTAACAGTATAGTTGATAGACTCAAAGAGTCCTATGGGCAGGTTGATGAAAAAGGTAACTTCAAATTAAACGATGACGTAAAAGCTCAAGAGGTTTTAAACCTACTAAGCGATTCAATGGTCGGCGAAATATACAAAGCTGAAAATGAGGGATTTTTTGTTAAACTTGGTAACATCATAGTAGAGCAACTTAGCTCGATCTTACCAGACAAATTTAAAAACAAAATATCGTTTAAAGATGGTAAACAAGTTTTTGATTTTATAAAAACGTTTAACAAAGCTGTAGCTGGTGACAAAGCAGCTGGTAAAGTTATAGCAAGAGCTGCTAAAGAAGGAGTTGAGGTTGGAGCTGCAAAAGGAGTACAAACAGCAAAAACAATTGAGCAGAAATCATCTGTAATACAAGAAAAAGTTGACGGCTTTGCTTTAAACGAGGACGGATCTAAGATGACCAAAAGTGAGTATGATGCTAAAGGTGCCATCGATGCTTACATGTACTTAATAAGCGATCAAAATATAGACGCTTTAATTAAGAGAGAGTTAGTCAAAGAAGGTATAGACATAAGTGCTGATGACGCCAACGTAAATGGAGTGCCAATAGATGAATTCTTAGAGCGTGTAAGAGAACGAATTACTCCAGAGATACTAGGATTCGATCCTGGTAAAGAAACTACGACACAGGGCAAGTTTGGCTTATCAGGTTTTGTCAACGGCCGTATAAAATGGAGAGTTGGTGATGTATCAAACAAAGCTAAAAAAGAATTATCCACAGGATCTCTTGACAAAGAGGTTGGTGGCGATGGTAAAATGACAGCTGCTGACTTTATAGCAGACGAGCAAAGCGCAATGATGGAAGATTTTGAAAATCAAGATCAAAGTATATTTGCTGAGCAACAAGAAGAAAGAGGCGTTGTTAACTCTGAATACAGACAACAGCTTAAATCTAACGATGGCAAAAAGTTTATAGCACCAGAACAAGAAGAAGGCGTAAGACAAGGAGTTAGGGATGTTGTTAATTCTCAAGACACTGAAATATCTGAAGACGACTTCATGCTTAAGTTTGAGAACAACGTTAAGAAGACTATGAAGAACATTGTCCAAAAGGCAATGGGTACTGGAAACAGCTACAAGCAGTTTATAATTAACAACATTGACGCTATAATAGAATACTCTACTGTTCAAGATTTAGTTGCATTAGAAAGACTACTAGACGGCGCTAAGTTTGAAGGTGCTAAGAAAATATTCTCTGTAAAGGTTAAAGAAAACATTAGCCCTACTGAGGTTGATAAAGCTATAGAGCAAGGTAAAATAAAGCCTGATGTAAATAGAACCTCTGGTCCTGACTTATATGAAAAGCGTACGCCTACTAAATCAGAGCTAGAAGCTTACTTCTTTGGTAAAACATCAGAAGGTGTTTCAATGCAAGAAGAAATAGGTTACACTGTTGGTAGATCAACACTTGGAACTAGAAAAGATGGTCTGTCTCGCATGATAATAGCCACTTTATCACTAGATGCTGTAATGGAAACAATACAAGAGCCTGCTGTTATGCAAAGTGCTATGGTGTTTTCTCCTAACATTGATGTAGACGTGCAAATACAAGATCTAGCTAGAAAAGTAAATAGAGGTGTTAACACTCAGTTCTCTCTTACCTCTATTGAGCAAGCTCAAGTCCTTGATCTAAAAAAACTAATGGTTAATCAAGGTAAGCTTGACGTTAGTATTAGTGACTACGTTAGAGACAACAACGTACCTAAAAAAGTTCTTCACGCCGCATACGATGGTTATATGTCAAGAAGAGCTGATAAGATGCAGGGTATACTTAAGCTAGACGGTGTTAAAGAGATTTTTAATAGAATAAGAATAAAAAAACAATTTAAAACTGTAGACCTTGAAACAGGCAAGCTAAAAACAGTGAATCTAGAAGGTAGCGAGAAAGTACACACGACATTAGAAAGAATCGTTATAGAAAACCTTGTGAGCGCTATATACTCTGGCAAAGCAAACAAAAATGTATCTGTAATTTTAGCCGCGCCTATGGAAGGTGGTATGCCTGATGCCTATGTTAGAATCAACGTTGGAGAGACGTTTAGTGATATTGGCATAGAAATAAAAGGTCAAATATCTAAAACACCTTCTAAAAATGTTAACTTTAGAATACAAAACGGTAAGCTTGTAGAGTTTTCAATTGCTGGAGGTGTTGAGTCTATTGGTCAAGAAAATTATGACATAATAAAAGACATGTTTGATAAGCGTATAATGAAGCTTTTCAACAAAGACAAGTACAAAAAAATTACAAAAAATCTTAGTACTGATGAAATGACTCAAGCCCAATACGAGGCGCTTCGTGATAGCGGTTTAAAAGGAGAGTTAGCTTCTATGGTTGAAATGATAGAGCTAGACTATGTTCAACGGATGTATGAGAAAAAGAAAATGCCTTCGCAGTACATAGATATAGGTATAAAAGGAACTTTTCATTTCAGCGAAGACGTTATGAAAGCTGGAACAAAGCCGTTTACAACCAAAGGCACTATAAACCCTGAAACAGGCGAGCTAATGACAGATGAAAGAAGAATACCTTTGTCTGCTAGATTTGGGTTTTCAGTCAATAGAAAAACCAAAGCCAACATAGACAAGCCTAAGTCAGAGCACAAAGGTAAATTAGTATTAAGATTTGAAGGCGAACTAAATGAAGGACTTTTTGAAGCGCAAGAAATTAAGCTTAAAGAGCCGGGCGGCGCTAAAAAGTTTGTGTCAAAAATACCTTTTTCTAAAATAAACGCTAAGCAAAGATCTAAGAACCAAAATACTATTAACGACGCTTATAATAAAGCTAGATTGATAAATGCTGATACTAAAGCTAAAGGCATTAGTATATTTGATTTTGACGAGACTGTTGGTATAAGTGAAAACTTTATAATAGCAACTAAAGGTAAAGAAACAAAACGTATAGCTTCTAATGAGTGGCCGTTTGTTGGTGACGTACTAGCTAGCGAAGGCTGGAACTTTGACTTTACAGATTTCAACAAGGTTACTAAGGGTAAGCCTGGGCCGCTAATGCAGAAGCTCAAGAATCAAATAAAAAAGTATGGTGTTAAAGACGTATACATACTTACAGCTAGAGCACCCGAAAGTCAAAAAGCAATACATGACTGGCTAAAAACACAAGGTATAAACCTTCCTTACGAAAACATTACCGGCCTAGGTAATAGTACTGGTGATGCAAAGGCAATGTGGATACTAGACAAGTATGCTAACGAAAACTACAATGATATTTATTTTGTAGATGACGCTATGCCAAACGTTGAAGCTGTTAAGCACGTAATGGACCAATTAGACATTAAGTCTAAGTCTGTTCAAGCTAGAATACAGTTTAGCAAAGGTATGAGCGCTAAGTTCAATATAATAATCCAGCAAAACAAAGATGTTGATGCTAGCAAAATGTTTTCAGACGTGTCTGCTGGAAAGTTTGGTAAAAGAAATAATCCGTTTAGATTTTTTGTTCCACCAAGCGCGGACGACTTCTTAGGTTTACTTAGATACTTTGTTGGCAAAGGTAAGGTTGGTGAAGCTCAAATGGATTTCTTTAAAAAATCCTTGAGTGATCCGTTTGCTAGAGCTTACAGAGAGATGAATTCTGCTAAAATGGCTATACTTAAAGACTTTAAGGAGCTAATGAAGCAGTTCCCTGACATCAAGAAGAAGCTTGGCAAACTTATACCTGGATCTGAATATACTTATGATAACGCCGTTAGAGTTTACTTGTTCAACAAAGCTGGACACAGTATACCAGGTATTTCAGACGCTGAGGTTGCTGAGCTTTCTAACGTTGTAACTTCTGACCCAGAGCTTTTAGCTTTTGCAGAAACGTTAAGCGCTATATCTAGAGTTAAAGAAGGTTATTCTAAGCCTAGCGAAAACTGGGATGTGGAAAACATTTCCATGGATATGCAGAACGCCGTTGATAAAATCGGTAGGGCTAAGTATTTAGAAGAGTGGCAAGCTAACGTTGATGAAATATTTAGCAAAGACAATCTTAACAAAGTACAAGCGGTGTACGGTAACGACGTTAGAGAAGCGCTCGAAGATATGCTTTACGCTATGAAAACTGGTAGAAGCAGACCTCAAGGAAGCAACAGGATAGCTAACGCATTTATGAACTGGATCAACAACTCTGTTGGTGCTATCATGTTTGTTAACATGAGATCTGCCGTATTACAGCTACTTTCTATAGTTAACTTTACTAACTTTGAAGAGAACAATATATTCGCTCAAGCAAAAATGTTTGCTAATCAGAAGCAATTTTGGGCAGACTTTTCTTTTATATTCAACTCTGACTACTTGCAAGCTAGACGATCAGGATTAAAAATGAATATTAACGAAGCAGAGCTGCAAAACGCTGTTGCAGGTGCTACAAACAAAGCGCTAGCTGCTCTTAGATATATACTTTCGTTAGGTTTTACTCCAACTCAAGTAGCGGATAGCATTGCAATAGCTTTTGGTGGTGGAAACTTCTACAGATCTAAGCTTAACAAGTACTTGGCAGAAGGCATGTCTCAAACAGAAGCTCAAGAAAAAGCTTTTTTAGACTTTCAAGAGATAGCAGAAGAAACTCAGCAATCAGCTAGGCCTGATAAAATATCACAGCAACAAAGATCTGTTATTGGTAGAATTATATTAAACTTTGCTAATACGCCTTTGCAGATGGCTAGACTTACTAAAAAAGCAGCTCAAGACTTAGTGGCTGGTAGAGGTAGTTGGAAGGCTAATGTTTCAAGAATACTTTACTACGGCTTTGTTCAAAACTTAATATTTGCATCTCTACAACAAGCTTTATTTGCTATAGGATTTGACGAAGAAGAAGATGACGAAAAGAAACAAAAAAAGCAAGACACTAAAATAGAAAGAATATTTAATGGTGCTTTTGACTCTTTATTACGTGGATCTGGTATATACGGCGCTGTTATAGCTACGGTTAAAAATACCGCTTACAAGTTCATGGAAGAGCGAGAAAAAGGATTTAAAGGAGATCTTGGAAATGTAATTGTTGAAGCTATTAACCTGTCACCTAGTATTGGCTCTAAGTTTAGAAAGCTATATAGTGCTATGAAAAACGACAAGTATAACAAACATGTTTATGACCGTATGGGCTATGGTACGTTAGAAAACCCGGTCTATCAATCTATATCACTTGCTATCGAAGGTACAACAAATATACCTATCAATCGTTTGCTTAGAAAAATAGATAACATAAAAGCATCTACAGATAGTGAGCTACATACTGTTCAAAGAATATTTGTAGCACTAGGGTGGGATCAATGGAGCTTAGGTATTGATTCGAGAAAAGAGGTTGACGAAGTTAAAGACGAAATAAAGAAAGAGAAAAAACAAAACAAACAAAAAGACAAGCAGCAAAAAAAGGCTGACCTTGAAAATCAATACGAAAAAGATCAAAAGAAAGAGGTTAAGCAAAAGAAGAAGAACATAACTTGTAGTGCAGCTAAGTCAAACGGTGATAGATGCAACAACAAGCCTGTTAAAAACGGTAAGTGTACAATACACGAAAAAGTAGATCAAAACAGAAGTGGCAAAAAGCTTCAGTGTAGAAAAAGAAAGTCTGATGGTAGCAGGTGCAAGATGATGACGACAAGCAAAAGTCAGTTCTGTTACTACCACGATTAAACGAAACATAAAACAAGTAATACTTAAGCTATGCCTTATATTCAAAAAAATAATCCATATCCAGTTACTAGCTGTGGAAGGCGTAGAACGTTTATGACTGCTGATAGCCCAGCTCAAATGAGAAAAACTACTAAGGGTAAAGGCAGAACGTTTAGAACACCTGAAGAAGGCGCTGGTATGACAGCTAAAGGTGTTGCTGATTACAAAAGAGAAAACCCAGGTAGCAAGCTTAAAGACTGCTGTTACTGGTAAAGTTAAAGCCGGTAGCAAGGATGCTGGTAGAAGAAAATCATTTTGCGCTAGGTCTAAAGGTTGGACTGGTGAAAGAGGTAAAGCTGCTAGAGCTAGATGGAAATGTTAAAACTATAATTATGGCATTTAAAATGAAATCACCTTTAAAAGCATGTTGGAAATCATACGTGCAGAAAGGCGTGAAGAAGAAAGGTAATAGAACGGTACCTAACTGTGTACCTAGAAAAAAGAAATAATGTTTAAAGATTTTGATATATCTTCTTTTAAAAAAATGAAACCACCAGGCAATAATACTTTTGATGCTATGCAAGAGATTAAAAGCCTTAAAAAAATACCGTTAAATAAAAAGTTTGTAAAAGACTACGATAATATTGAAGCTGCTTTTAAAAAAACAGCTAAGGATCAAGGTGTAGATTACGATAATAAAATAGCTAAAAAAATTATAGCTAAATCTGCTCCACTGATATTAAAGTTAAAAAAACATTTTAATAGGCCAAGACCAAAAGAGCTTGCTAAAAAAATGAACATTAAAATTAAAGATATAGAAATGGACTCGATGAAAACGCCATCATATCCATCGGGCCATACGGTTCAAGGTGTTTTAATAGCAAAAGTATTAGGAGATAAATATCCTAAAGCTAAATCAGCATTTGCTAAGACCGGAGAGAATATATCTTACAGTAGAAACGTTGCAAGAGCACATTATAAGTCTGACAGTAAGATGGGTGAAAAGCTAGCTAATGCAATGTATAAACATGTTAACAACAAGGAAATATGAAAAAGGAACTAAACAAGGTAGCTAAAGAGCTTAATAAGGCTAGCAAAATGCACGCTGGACAAGCTAGTAAGATTCAGTCTATGATAAAAAAGAAAAGCCCTGCTTTGTTAAAACTATCTGCAAGCTGTAAGGCTGCAGCTAGAAAAAAGTTTGACGTGTATCCTAGTGCTTACGCTAACATCTGGGCTTCTAAAACTCAGAAAAAAGGTAAGTGTTAAATGGCGTTTAAGATGAAGTCACCGCTAGCTAAGGTTAGAAAAGTAAAATCTAAAGGAGGAGGTACTAAAAAAGTATGTCTACCTAAAGCTAAAATAGCTAGCATGAGTAGTTCTGAAAAACAATCAGTTGTTAGCGCTAAAAGAGCTGCTGCAGCTAAAGGTAAGTACAAAAGATCTAGCAAGAGTAACGTGACTGGTACTAGTAGTAAGAATTTAAAAGACTGGGTTAAGCAAGACTGGAGACAGGTTGGTAATCCTAGTAAAAAATGTGGAGAAAAATAATGGCAAAAGAACTAAATGAAAACACTAGCTTCAAAGTTAGTATACAGACTTTAATAGGGATAGGGTTTGGAATGGCAACTATAATTAGCATGTGGTTTGTTTTGCAGGCTGACATAGCGGAAGCAAAAACGCTACCAACTCCGGAGGTTTCTAAGATGGAGTTTCAAATGAAAGATGTAAACATACGTAATACTATTTTAGAGACAAGAGATGACGTTAAAAAGCTAGAGGATCGCATGATTCGCATGGAGAATAAGATAGATCAATTAAGATAATGAAAGTGCTACTAACTACAATAGCTCTATTAATATCTACAACTTGCTTTTGTCAGATAACGGCGGTACATTTCAATGCCGACTGGAACTCTGGCAATGATGTTGAGTGGTTCAAGAAGCTGGCTGACGTAGACTTAAGTACAAAAGATATTAGCATAGCTGACGTTCAAGCTAAATTTAAGATAGCTGTAGTGCCAACGATAATAGTATTTGACGATGGAGAAGAAGTTAAAAGATTTCAGGCAGACCTTAGTTTCAAAATGGTCTCGACTAAAAAAGAAATTCAAGAATATATTGATGAACTAATAATAAGTAAATTTTAGCATTATGGCATTTAAAATGAAAGGTATGAGTTTTAAAGACTCACCAATAAGAAAAGAAGACAAAGACAAGCAAGTTCCGCTATCTGCCTACGAAAAAAAGATGGGTACAGAGATTACGGGTGGAAGTAAGATTGAGCAGATTAATGATCTTGAAGATAGAATTAAATTTTTAAAGTCAGATCTAAAAGAAGGTAAAGGAGACATGACTCAATTAGCAATATTAAAAGCTAAACTAGCTAAATTAAAAATGTAACATGAAGTATTTATTTTTACTACTATTATGCATTAATATAGCCTTTGCTCAGTGTCCTAACGGAACTTATGTAAACATAGTTATTAACCCTGATCAATTTCCACAGGAAACGTCTTGGTCTATAATTAACCTTTACGAAGACACTATTGCTACAGGCGGTACTTACGACGATATAGTAGGTTATCAACCACAAGTAACTCAAGTATGTATACCTAATGGAGATTACTTATTTAACATATCTGACTTATATGGTGACGGTGTTCAGGGTAGCTTGTGGGGTGGACAAGATGGATCTTACTACGTGATGCATTGTGGAGATACTCTGGTTCAACCAGACTCTGCTAACTTTGGCTACAGCGCTTTCCATGGTTTTACACTAGAAGACTGTGCTCCGCCTCCACCTGTGTTTGGTTGCATGGACAACAGCTTCGTCGAGTTTTTACCTATAGCAACTATTGACACAGGCATGTGCGTAACGCCTAGAGTATTTGGGTGTACAGAAGAAGATGCGTTTAATTATGAAGAAGAGGCTAATACAGATATACTAACAGATAGTTGTACGCATACACTAGAACTTACAGATCTGGCTGGCAACGGCTGGGCTGGAGCATATTTACAAGTGGTACAAGGCGATAATTTTATAGGTGAGTTTACATTAGAAGATGGATTTGAAGATACGTTTACGTTTAGCTTAAGTACGTCAGAACCCGTAGAGGTTAAGTTTTTTACAACAAATCAATCACAGTTTACTTCGGTGCAGTGTGGTTACGCCTTGTATTCAGAAGAGCATACAGCTATTGATGCTCCAGGAGGATTTGCTAATCCGCTTGTACCCTTCGTGTTTGTTTACGGTATGCCTTATTGTGGCAGTAGTTGCATAGATAAAATATATGGCTGTACAGATTATACAGCTTTAAATTACAACGAGAGTGTTAATACAGATGACGGAAGTTGCTACTACGTTGCTGGGTGTACTAATCCAATATACCTAGAATATAGCGAAGACGCTGACTTTGATAACGGAACCTGTGAAACGCTCGTGGTTCTAGGTTGCATGGATGAAGCAGCCTTGAATTATAACCCTGAAGCAAACACAGAACTGGATGGCTCTTGTGTTGATGTAGTTTTAGGATGTATGAGTGAATTAGCATTTAACTTTAACTCTAACGCTAACGTGGATGATGGCTCGTGTATAGCA
>JGI24006J15134_10000343_pt1 | contig 29384 bp, 50 predicted proteins | sample LinPmetageLP53_FD_15134 | JGI IMG/M metagenome (IMG submission 15134)
TGGAACTACACAAGTAGCAAGTTGGGGAATGGCGGCAAGAGATGGCGGACAGCAAGTTCTTTTAGATTACAAGGCTCAAACTGGTAGTGATAATTACGAGGCTTCTACCAGTTATTTTGGAAGATTAGCACACGGTAGTGCTGTATTTAGTAACTTAGCAGTAAGCTCGTGGAATGCTAATGAGGTTGTGATTCAAAAATCTGTAAATAACTCAGGGTCTAGTTCAACCTGTGTTTATAGAATAACGGTAATGGGATAAAAAATATGAAATATGCAAAACTAAAATCAAATGGAAGAATAGTTTCCTCTGAAACAGGAGATGCTACTACAGATAATGCAGATGCTTTAACTGTTTTCGCTGCAGGTGTATTCGCTGGTGCAAGTAATATAGATGTTGGGTATGAAGATGATGCTGTAGTTGAAGGCTGGTGGAAAGCACAAAACGAAGCAGACAAAACTTATGTTGACAAACGAAAAGCTGAATACCCATCAATAGGCGACCAGCTAGATGACATATACCACAATGGTATTGATGCTTGGAAGGCTACAATTAAGACAACTAAAGACAAATATCCAAAACCATAGAGGAAGCATAGTTTTTACAATTAAAAAAGCCCGCTATAAGCGGGCTTTTTATTACTCTGCTGTTGCAGAATCTTCAGTATTTGGTTCTACTAGAGTCGATAACTTTGCTGTGAATCCTTGATACGCCATTTGATGACGATCTAATTCTGCTGATGTAGTGGTTATACTACTTTGAATAACATTTAGCTGGTTAACACAATATTGTGCTTCTTGTGAAAGATCGCTTATAATGTATTTTTTATCGTTTAGTACTAATACTGGTTCTTGATCTGTTACTTCAGTAACCATGTCAATCTCCTATTTAATTGGGCAAGCGCCCGTTGCACATTCTTCATCTTTTATCTCTTCAAAAGTATTTGCACTTTCTAAATCTATAGGAAGAAGCCTATTTATGTAGTTTTCATACTCTTCTTTTGTAACTACTTCTTGTGGCAAATATAAATAACCTAAGTCTTTTGCCGTTTTTGTTGGATCGTTTCTATATATAAAACTTACTCCAACATATTGATCCCAATTACTATATAACCAGTCGACTATATCATCTACTTCATCAGGACTATAACTAATAGTTGCACTAACGTTTTGTTGGCACCAGTTCATTTGAATCAATTTATATCTTTCTAGCTGTTCTAACGCTGTTTCAAGGTTAACGTCTTTGCCGCCTTCTTTGTCGAATTCCACATCTTCATAACAAACGGGAAAAGTAGCCAAGACACCTTCTGGATCGGAAGGATGATCAAATACATTATAATTAGCACTACGCAAAATACCAATAAGAGGATCGTGCTTAGAGAAATTAACATTGTTAAAAATATATTTACCAAGAGGCTTGTGCACACCTTCAGTAGTATCCATAATCTTTGATAAAGTTCCTGAGGGTTTAACTGTTGTAACGTTTTTTGGTCTTGGAAGATCCAATTCATCAGCCATACGATATGCTGCTGATGTTGTAACTCTTTGCATTTGTTTATAATCATAAGCTCCTAGATTCCTTCTTCTAGCTATTCCTGTAAGTCCTACTCCACATAAGTGTAGGAATTGGTTATTAAGATGCCATGCTTCTTGAAGCACTCCATCGTTTAAATCTACACAAGTTTGTCTGTAGTTAGCTCGCGCTACTAATTTGAGTGCTTGTATTAGACCTGCTTGGTCTCCTACAAATTTTCCTAAATCTATTTCTGTTAAGTTACAGAAACTTTTATTTCCTAATAATATCTCTGCACATGGGTTAACTCCCTTAAACCAAGGGGCTCTTTCTAGTGCAGCCATTCCGTTGATGAAGCCCGGCTCTGAACCGCCTGCATCTGCCATAAGCTCAAAAATATTAGCTAATTCTTTTTTCTTTGGTTTATACCTAAATAATAAAGAATTATTACTCTGCTGTCTTTGCTCATTACCTGTTAACCACCAATCTTTTTTACCTACGGCAAAATCATGCCATTCTGGCTCACCGTAATCAAAAAGTGCAATTTCAGCACTTCTACGAGAAGAAAGTACTGTTCCTAACCAGTTTACTATATCTAGTATATCCATTTTTCTTAAAAGGTTACCAGCTCTTAGGTTTAATATTTTAGCTATCTCAAGATATGCCCGACCTATTGCTTCACTCCCAGAGGAAATCCAGCCATACCCTTTAAGTCTTTCACCTGCAGGTCTTATTTGAGAAAAATCAAGTATTAAGGTTTTAGCAGGATACTTACCAGCTAATAGTTTTCCGATACTTCTTGCCCAAGATTCTGCTGAATCTCCAACAGTTATTGTCCATACTTTAGTATCTGGATCCCAATCTTCTTGGTTATGTTCTATACCGCCTTTTTCAGTTCTTTTTGTGTGTATTACCCTAATATCTTCTATTGGTTTGTAGAAGCCATTAAGAGTACCAGTAATAGGTTTAAACCCTACTCCACAACCCTGTAATAAAAGCCATAAAACATCTACGCAATCATATACTGTTTCTACTACTGTGAAAGAGCAGTTAAACATAGAGCTTTCTCTTTTTCGAGATATTTCCGTATCCCCTAACCAAAGAGTTCTACCTGCCATTGCAGCTTTCCTACTTAACAGTAGATTTTGAAGTTCTTCTAACTCATTCCATTCTTCATCAGTAAGAGTTTCTTCGCCTTTTGCTCGTTCCCATAGCCATTTTTGGTGAGCGATTACTCGCCCTATTGTTTGTTCCCAAGTCTCGAACTTAGTACCTTCTGCATTTAGAGGTCTATTATATGTCCTTCTTGTAACAACTTGTGCTCTCGTACTAGTCATTAATTACTCCCATTCATGTGTATTTTCATTTTTGAGGATAAATCCTCTAAGTTCATATCTGCTTCTATTAGTGCTTGTTCTGAGTAACTTTCTAAGTCCATTAACTCTGCGTTTAGCAACAACCTATCTGCGTTTTCATTTAGTTCGTGTATAAATTTATATTTGCTCTCTATAGGACATGCATTATATATGTCAAATAAATCGCCATACTGAGCAATTAACTGTTCAGCTCTTTTTGGTCCGATACCTTTAATTCCGGGAATATTATCTCCTGCATCTCCTGCTAAGCATTTAAATGTAAGAAACTTATCTCTATCAAAGTTATAGTGTTCATCCCAATTATCTACTGTAACTTCTTTACGAGTTACTGTAGAAAAACGAGATACATCATCAGCTATAAGTAAGTCCCAATCTTTATCCGAAGATATCATCCAAGTTTCACCTATATTAAATTCCCTTCGTTTTCCTACTATCCATGCAGCTAAATCATCTGCCTCTAAGCCTCTCTGTTTAACTATCAAATGACCTTTATTCTGTAATCTTTTAAAAGCGTTAGCAAACTCCGCTAGGAATTGCTCAAATTCTTTCTTTTCTGTATCTGTTTGGTCTTTGTATCTAGTCTTTCTGTTAGCTTTATAGTCTGGGTACAGATTTTTTCTGTAAGTACTACCACCATCGGCAAGCACTACTATCTTACCACAATTATAAGATTTTGCAAGACTTTCAACAGTTCTTACATAATCATTAGTATAATATGGTACTTTCTTATATCGCCATCTAAAGGCGACATTTAATCCATCAACTATTAATAGATTGTTATTATCTTCTTGTACTCCAGCGTCTGTGAATTTCATTATATCACATCTTCAACGGTCATAGTTTTAGCATACAATATGTTTGCTTCCATCTTAAGTCCGTTAATTTCTTTTTCCATATGCTGTACTTTTTCTTCTAGTATCAGTATACGGGCAAACGCATCATTAATTCCTAATCTATCTAATAGTTGGCTAATTATAGTTTTCATACTATGTCTTCTAAGTCTTTATAGCTTTTAACTACAGCTAGTTTATCTTGATTATCAGCTATAGCTGCTACTTGTTCATCCATAGCTTCTATTATATCTGAGTGTTCTCCAATTCCTGCTGGATTTTTTAAGTATACCATTAAGTTTGCTTGTGCTTTCATGATATTGCCTTCGTAAAAGGCTACTAATGCTTCTAATAACATTTCTTGCATATCTTACTCCAATCTTGATATGTTATCTTCTTTGATAACATCTATTTTAGCAAGCAATGGATGTGTCCAACCATGCGATACTATGTATGTATTTAATTGTTCTTGTAATAGAATTTCTACTAATTTTTCTCTACCTTGGTCGTCTAGTACAGCTATAACTTCATCAAGAAACAGCGTATTTATTCTAGAGCTAGAAATACTACTCATCAATTTCCGTATTGCAAGAAGTGTAGAGGTGTTAACTCGTGCTAGTTCTCCAGAGGAGAGAGCTAAAATGTCTACTATCTTGCTGTTGTCTGTAATCTCTACATTCAACTTATCATTTGTTACTACGAATCCCAAACTGAATCTACCATCTGATAGTTCGGCAAGGTATTCATTTGTCAAGCCTTCGAGATCTTTTACAAGATTCTCTATTTTATAGGCGAGAAGTCCATTTGTGGAAAAAGCTTTTTTAAGGATTTCCATGTATGTCGCTCGCTCTTCAACTTTACCTAACGCTGTGACAATTTCTTCAAGTTCACTCTCCATGTTATCCGTTTGTTCTTGGATAATATCAAGCCGTGTATTATGGCGTTCCGCCTTCATGTTTTCGGCAGATATTTTCTGTATGTTATCCGATAAACGAGAGATGCTTGAAGAAAGTTCGTCAATCTCATGGGATAGGTACTCTCCGTCCAAAATCTCGGAAGGTAACAAACTATCCCAACGGCGAACGGCTTCTTCAAACTCTGTCTGGAGTTGATCTCTCGCTCGAACTTTGTCATTCTCTTGTCGAGCTATTTGAATTTCATACTCTATCTCTGTCTTGTGTTCAACTGCTTTATCCTTAACAAGTGTATAATTTTCCTGCAGCCTTTCCTGTTGCCCAGAGTCTATGCTCTGCTCACAAGTCGGACAAGAATTAGATAAATCGGATAACTTATCTAAGTGTTCTTGAGCATAGAGCAAGTTGGCACTTATATTGCCAAGCGTCTCCGATTTAGCGTCAAGATCAATCATATCACCTATGTATAACCTTTCTGGAAGGTTTTCAAGGCGATCCATAGACTGTTTATAAAAATTGTTGTCTATAATTTTTTTGTTTTTCTCTGAGATTTTTTCAAAATCGTTTCGTAACTGCCTCAATCTCTTTTCATCTTCTAATGAATATTTTGGTAATAATTTAATCTCTAGTACGTTAGTAGTCTCGAGTTTATTTTCATCTAACCATTTTACTATCGTTTCTGACTTGCTTTCTAAGCCATTGATTTGTAACTGTATTTCTCTTGCTTGTGTCTTAAAGATTTCAAAGAACTCTACATATTCATCTAACTTAAGAAGTTCAATTAAAAACTTCTTACGATTTGTGTCTGTAGCAGTTAGAAACTGTAGACTCATATTTGTGTTTTGATATACAAGTTGAGTAAAAGTTTTGAAATCAAGTCCAAGTAGATTTTGTACTGTCTTATATGTATTGGTAGCTGTGTGAGAAGAAATATCTTTTCCATTCTCATAGAGCTTACACTTGATAGACGCTTTTCTTATGATGTCTATTTCATAGTTGCTATCATCAACATCAAAAGTAAGATTGATATGATATCCTTTGTTTATAAAACGATTCTGTATCTCTTGCTTTTTAATGCCTTTTGAATTTTTATTAAATAGAACTTCCTCTAATATAAGAGGTATACTAGACTTTCCTTGTCCGTTAGTACCGACAAGTTGTGTTAGTGTTGCATCATCTAGGTCAAGTCTGTTTCCTTCACCGTAGCTAAAGCAGTTATCCCATTGTAGCGTTTTTAGAGTAATCATTAAAGACTCCCATTATGTTTTGTATTTTATTATTAGGTAGATTAAGAATTGCTGAGAAATATTCTATTAGTTCTTCCTCTATCGTCAGGTCTTTTAAGTCTAAAGTAGATTCACTACTTCGTTTTACTACTTTCTTATCTAATAACTCTGAGTTCTTAACTGTCGCTAAATCTGCTACATCTCCTTCTATTTCATAGATAGTATGATGATAGTCTGTAGCTACCATGTCTGACTCTCTTGTTATTGTTTTTCTAATTAGTTGTGGCAATTCAAACTCACACCAGCGCCACTTAGTTAATACTACTGGGTCTATCATTAAGTAACCTGTTTTAACTATAGCCCTGTGAAAGGATGTAGTCATTGGGCTGCCCGGATAGACAATGTTTCTCTGTGTATTACTGTGAGCATGTAGATCACCAGCATATACAATAGGGAAAGGATTAAATCTATCTAAGTCAACCTCAGGGGTCACATGCGGGGGTATTTCACCCCGCACGTGGGTATAAAGAGGTTTATCAGTATTGCATCTCTCAATACTGCCTTTCTTATGAAGGTCTGCATAGGGAAGTATAGTCCCCCACTCAAATTCTTGTGTCTCATCAATTATCTCGACAAGAGGGTTCACATCTTGAGTTGCTCTCTTTAGATTTGAAAAGAATGTCTTATTCTTCTTTGTAGCTTCATGGTTTCCATCATAGATGTATGTTGGAATTGTAACCCTTCTGACAAAGTCAAAGTATAGGGTTAGTTCGTCCATGGTTGGTACTCTGTCAAAAAGGTCACCGCCTATTATATGTATAGTAGCAGTCTTTTCGATCAGTTGTATTTCTTCAAAAAATAGCTCAAAGCGTGAGCAAGCCCACGGCAAGGGTACATTCTTTTGTCCTAGCTTTATATGCCAGTCTGCCGTAAATAATATCATCCTATGAATTCCTCACCATCTTTCCAGTTGTTCCCTGTGGGTCCGCCGGCTTGGATAGCTTTTAAGTTCCTAAAAACTTCATCAGTGTTTCGTCCTGTATCTAATGCATTGCACGATACATGTTGAATGATATTATCTGGGTCAACAATAAAGGTTGCTCTATATGCCACACCTTTGTCAAAGTCTGCAACACCTAATTGGTCTGCTAACTGTAGTCCACCATCGTGGCATAAAGTGTGGTGTATATTACCTAATGTTTCGTTTTGTGCTTTCCAAGCTAATTTACAATATTCGTTATCTCCACTAATGCCTATTACATGGACATCAGTTTTAATAGCTATTTTATCAAAGCCTGCTATCTCAGTTGGACATATGAATGTAAAGTCCTTTGGATAAAAATACACCACTTTCCAGTGATAATTCGGTCCAAAGTTTACATCAACAAAATTGTTGTTAGATGCAACACCTGTAAGTGTCACATATGGAAATTGATCCCCTACACCTTTCATGATAGTCTCCTAAGATAGTTTAAATTCTGAACTAATTTCAGATGGAGCTTCTACATTAGGAGTAGTCACTCGTTGAAGTAATTCTAGCTGTGCATCAGCAGTAGGTCTAGGAAGCACGTCGTCCATTGAACGAAGTTCTGCTATTTTTGCCATCTCTGCTTCTGATAAAGCTCTTGTTTTGCATTTTAATGCTTGAAGTCTATATTCAACATTAAAAGCCATTGGTCCAGTCTTTACTCTTTGAAAGTAAACATCCCAACCAGCTGTTGGATCAGTAGGATCACCGAGGTCTTCGGCTGCTGTCATTATCTGTTCCATTAATTTCTTTTTAAGGTTTAATACTTTAACATTACCATCTTTTGGATCTATGCATTGTATAGCATATGCCCAGCCACATTTGATATCAGGAAAAAAATCACGAACGTAATCTTTATCTTGGTTATTAAATGTTTCTGTTCCTCTATCGAAAGACAAACATTCCATAGGAATATTTTTGCCGTTTTCGCCTTTTATCCAATAGACGTATCGAGGTAGTAGATCACCTACCATACGGAGTACGTTATCTCCAGTTACATAAACGTATTGATCAATTTTGTTTTTCTTAGCGCTGCCTTGCGCTTGATTAAATTTTATAGCCATTGTTATTTCTCTCTTATATTAGCGTCTTCAAACTTAAAATGGAGTAAACCATCTTTCATAGTGAGAAGTCTGTTGTTGTCAAAAACCTCCTCTAAAAAGGGAAGATTAATTAGTTGTAATGAGCTTTCACCCGTTCTTTTGTATTCCATATAATTACGATAGGATGCTGCTCCTACATACTCGGCACACTCTTGATTTGTATAGTTTAGTCTTTCTGCTAATAACCTCTCAGGATTTGCGAGGAAGCTTAACCCTTCAAAACTTTGACCGTAATATTTGTATGCGGGGTCTTTGTAGTTCTGCGGTACACGCTTATTATATGTTAGCATATGAATAAGTAACATAATCTGACTTGCATCAGATTGAGTGGTTAGTAATATCTTTTCCCAATTATATTTTATCATTTATTATATCAAAATTTAAGATTATTGTCAAGTAGTATTTTTTGGAGGTCATTACAGGGTTGATACTTCATAGCCTTGTTTAAGGTAGTAGCCAAGTCGTGCATTAGCTTGTCTTTTTGCAGTATTTCCTATTAAATGAACATCAACTACAGTTGGTTGTATTTTTCCTTCATAGTTACGAATTATTCTTCCGATTAATTGTGTAAGTAAAGGTTCATTATTTACTGGTGTACCGAGAACTAAACAACTAAGAACATCTAAAGAGATGCCTTCAGAGAATATACTTTGAGTCCCGTATAGTACGTTTTTATCCTCAAAGATTTGTTTAATTATATCGGGTCTTTCTTCGTGTGGGATTGATCCCGTTACACAAACTGCGTCATCACCAGTTAGTCTGGCACAGCTTTTTAAAAAGTCTACTCTATCAGATACCACTAATACTTTATGTCCCCGTGCAGCGTATGCACTTGCAGTCATAGCAATAGAGTTTTGGTACTCTGGGTTATAAGCCAATTCATTGATTCTATTAGCCCAAGGTATTGAAGAGCCGTCCATGAACCTTATTGGAAGTTTTAACACATCAATTTTAGGCGTCATAAAGTTTTCCTTTGGTGGCTTTAAGACATTACTTCCAAAATAATCTCTGAAAACCACATGTTTCCCATCTTTTCTTTCTAACGTGCCTGATAATCCTATCTTATATCTAGCACAACTTTTATCTACAATTTTTGAAAAAGTTCGACTACTAACGTGATGCATCTCGTCAAGTATTATCAATCCAAACTCTTGTCTTATTTGGGGAATCTTTCTGTAAAGTGATTGTATATTCCCAACTACTACTGGAGCATCTATTTCAAATTTCCCACTTCCTATAATGCCTGGCTGAAAACCAAATACTTTTATTACCTCATCTTCCCATTGTTTTCTTAGAGATAAAGTATGTGTTATTATTAATGTTTTTTGACCTAACTTCCCAGCTATTGCTAAACCTGTAAAAGTCTTACCCCAACTTACCCATGCGTTAATTATAGCACTGTCTTCTACTTCGTCAAATACTTTTTGTTGGCTTGGTCGTAAAGTTAGTTTAAACGGAGGGAACTCTGTTGGAACTAATACTCTTTTATCTACTATCTCGTGATCTGCTGGTATTAAATCTATTCTACCAGAAGGAATTGTTACTATTTCTTTACTAATAAGTCCCATGTTCTTAATTACAATAGGCGGATCACCATATTTATAAGATGGAATAGAATATGTTAGCTCTCTGTCTATCTTCTGCAGTTGTGCTGGAAGGACATCTAAATAAATTCTATCACTAATTACTGCTTTCATTATATAAAATCTGGTCCGCTAAACCATTGAACGAGAGAGTGTCTAATACCTTTTGTAACAGGAGTTACTTTATGTAATAACATAGAAGGAAATACAATTATAGTTCCTTTATTTTTAGTTTCTTTATCCATAGGTAAATCCATAGTTCCCCACATATTCTTCATTAATAAGTCTCCACCTTCATAATCTGAAGGATCACTTAATTGTACAGAAACACTTAACTTTCTATACTGTGCTTGATTAATGGCGCAATCTCTGTGATAATCATAGAAAGCATTGTTTTCATATGTTGCAAACTGTATGTGTTCTCTACTAGTTATGTGAAAGTTCCACATAGCTTCTACACTAGCTTTGGAAGCGTGTATTTCTATTAGCTCTTGAACCCATAAATCTTTAATCCAAGCAACCTTTCCTTCTCTCATTTTTGTATCTTCAACATTCTCAACATTAATGCCTGCTTGTTTCTGCTCTTTACCTTTTCCTAGCTGTACTATTACGTCACACATGTCTTTTGGTATAACACTATCAAAATAATAGTAAGGACAATTAAGTATACTTCTCATGCGTACTCCTCCAGTATCCTATTCCAAGGATTAATATTAATAGAATACCTACTTCCTGTAAACTTTTCAACATAATGTTTCTGTCCAGGACCAAATATAATTAATCTGTCTGTTTTTGGTGTTATAGCTATATCATCTATAATTAATCTTCCACCTATTAGTTCTTTTATTTCTATGTAAAATACAATAGAACACACAGGAAATCTTAGTAATTTATTTAAGTTATATCTATACTCGTCTTTATCATAATGATAACCATCAGCTAAGTTACCTGAAGGTCTAGTATTTTTATGTGTCCATGCTTCGTAACCCACAACATTATCCATGCTATAATAGTCTGAAACTGTTTTAAATATAGTATTTGTATGTGTACTTATATTTTCTGATTTAATCCACTTTCCTTCGGTTGGGTATGTATCAGTAATATCTTTAAATCTTTCTAAAGATCGTGAGTCTTTAAAAAAATTATCAATTATTATAATTGGTTGCATATCTTTTTACCTCTATCTGTAATAAGTTTTCCGTTTAAGTGGTCTAATTCGTGTTGAAGAACTATTGCAGCAAACCCTTCAAATCTTTTTTGTCTACGCTCTAGCTTCTCATTTAAGTATTTTATTGTAATTCTTTTGTGTCTTTCTGTCATAACAGTAACGTCTGGTAAACTTAAACAACCTTCTACAGATTTAGTAGTAAACATACTTTTTTGTACTATTATAGGATTAATTATAACTTCTTCTAAAACTATACATACTCTTGCATGTGTACCTACTTGTACTGCGGAAATGCCTACTCCATTATTGTTTATCATATCTATTCGCATAGTACATATCAAATCTTCTAATGAAGTTAGCTTCTCACGCACATAAGGTTTTGAGTGTCTACGCAAAGATTTTATACTTTTGTTTATCATGTTATCCATGCAACTATGATAACGTATGTTAAGATATGTACTAATTGATCTGCACCTGTAATAATTTGTTTTATTTTACGAGATAGCGTTCTTTCATGAAGAAATTTAGTTTTAATATAATCTTCGTGATAGTGTACAATCCCATCAAACAAAGCAGCATATAGTGCATACTGCGTAGGTATAAAAGATACTAGAGCTAAAAAACAAAATAATGCATGTAGTCCTGAGTGCTCAAGACTCCCTCTTGACCCGTATATGTGTTTGTTTACGGGTACTGTCCATACAGGATTAAATACATAATCCGCCATAAAATGTTTTACTGCTAAAGCAGTCATTACTGTTGCTACTAAACTCATATCTTTCTCCAAGTTTCTTTCTTTTCCTGTTCCGAAAGGTCGTATAATACCCAAGGATGCCCTTGTTTATAAAGAACCCCCGCCCAAGAAGCGTTCTTGGGCAGCGGTCTTTTGAGAGGGAAGGGGAAAGGGCAATTTTTAATCCATAGCATACTTACTATGTTTTTCTGTTCCACTCTCAAAATCTTTTGATACTTTAATTTTACTCTTGTTGTTTTATGTTTTATAAAGAAATAACCTAGACTATCTATGTAGAATTTTCCTTGATGTCTTAATAACTCTGATATATCTTGTAACATATACTTTAACTCGTAAAGTCTTTTCATAGGGCTTTGTAGTCGCCTTATTCCAAGTGTGTCTCCTGACATATTAGTATCATCTAATACTTCGTTATCTATAAACAATAATCCATTTATAAACTCAATATTATCTGAGTGTAATACAAAGATTGGAAAGTTTATCTTATCATAGTCCATATTTCTTTTCATACTTACCAAAGGAGTAGTCATCTCCAATGTCAAAGTCACAGCCTACTGGACAGTTAGGAATACTTAATCCTCTATCTACTTGGATAAACTTTTGTACTGCTTCTGAATATTCCTCTACTCTATCCTCTTTTACTTCTGCAAGAATAGAATCGTGAACTAAAGCAAATATTCTCATATCTTTATGAAATTTGTTTTGCTTAATCCAAGCATGTGTATCAACAGCGCCTAGTAGGTTAATGTCTGATGCTATTGATTGAACCAAGAAGTTTAGTCCTGATCTTACCTCATGACTAGCAACTCCTTTATTGTCTGATCTAACATTAGGTAATCTTCTCTTTCTTCCAAAGTGAGAATATATAAAACCATTATCTCTAATAAATTTAGATGAATGGTCTATCCAACTCCTAAGTTTGTGAAACTCTTTAAAGTAATCATCAATAACTTCTTGTGCTTGATTTACTGAGAAGTATTTACCACTATCTTTTGTTACTTGCTCAGATATCTTTCTAGCTCCTGCACCATACATAATTCCGAAAGTAACTGCTTTTGCAGCTTGTCGCTCCATAGAGTAGTGTTCCGTAACCTCATCTACTGTTCCTGGCAGATCAAATACTAACTTTGCAATACTTGAGTGAAAGTTACCACCCTCTCTAAAGACATTCATTAAAGACTCATCTTTAGCGAGTACGGCTGCAACATATACCTCTGCAGTAGTTAAATCCATAGCAACAATCTTGTTACCTTCTTTAGCACGAATACAGCCCTTAACAATAGGATTATCTCTAGGAATCTGTTGCATATTCATTTTACCACTAGAAGATAATCTTCCAGATGTTGTACTATGAATATTAAATCCTGTTCTTAGTCTACCATCTCTATCAAGCTGTGGTAGAATCTTATCTAAATAAGTGTTCTTAATCTTTGATTTCTTTCTAATAGAGAGAATATGATTAGGTATTTCATGCTCTAAAGCTAGTTTGCCTAAGACTTCTGCATCTGTAGAATGAGCTCCTTTTCCTGTTTTCTTTCCTGTAGGTTTTAGTCCTACAAAGTCAAACAATAACTCTCGTAATTGAACAGTACTGTTTGGATTAAATTCTTTTTGTTTAATTCTTTCAAAGTTTTTGACATCATCAAATGTATATAATTTTTTTACTGCTTCATCTATATCTTCTTGCATTAGTAAAGCACTACAAAATAATCTTTTATCATCAAAAGGCACACCAATGTCTTGAATATCTGTTAGGAATCTACAGGCTGGTATCAATATAGTATTATATACTTTCAATAACTTTGGGTTACCTTGTACTGCTGGGTATAGTTTCTCGAACACTAATAAAGTTACTACTGCATCCATTGCAGCATATATCTTCATTATATCAAAAGGAACACTATCCCATGTAAATTCATTCTTTAACATTCTGTGTGTCTTTCTGTACCCGTCAATCCAATCATGCATTGGTTTTTCATAGTCACCGTAAGGAGTATGTTCCATAGCAAGTGCTTTTAGTCCGTGTGTTCCCGGCTGCTCTTCTAAACAATAGTGAAGTAGCATAGTATCTTCAAAGTTTGGAAACTTAAATCCAAAATGATATTCTAACATAGCTAAGTCAAACTTTGCATTATGAAAAACAACTCTTTTTTTATTAAAGAGATCTTGAAACAAGTTCTCTGCTTCTTCGTCTACACAATCTGTAGATATATAAGCTCCATGATCTTTTTCATAAGAACAAGATATACCCATAACATAACCATCTCTAGGATATAATCCTGTAGTTTCTGTATCTATTGCGACAAAGGTGTTTGGGTGTTCTATAGCAGCCTTTAAGAACTTTATTAGATGCGCAGTTTCTGTTATGCCATAAGACATATCTTCATTAAGTGTTTCTAATTTTAAAGTCCCATCTATAAATTGAGAAATGTTACTCTTTGTTTTCTGCCACAAAGGTTTTGCTTCTGGTTTGAACGCTAACATAGCAGGGTTGATTGCAGGTAGATATTTATCTTCTACACACCTACCACTATACTCTGTTATTGAAGTCATCTTCGTAAAATACTTTAATGCTTCCGAGCCTATTAGAATAATCCACTCATAAGCATCAACATCTATTTCAATGTCAACATCTTTTTTTAATACTTTTTTCTTTGTTCCATCAGAACAGAGTGCATATCTATCAAATTCAAATGCACCATCAAATCTATCTACATAATCTATTCTACTTGGTTTTGTTTCTATCAGTGCTATTTTAGCCATATAATGTACTCCTTAAATTCTTTACTTGTTGTTGTACTAAACTGCCTGGGTCTATATTTTGNCCTAAATTTACATTTCTGGTTACTAANCCAACTCTTTCTGCAAGAATCTTTACGTTCTCTGCAGCTTTTTGTCCAGCTTCGTCTCCGTCAAATATAATATCTACTCCCATAATGTCTTGCATTTTAAGAATAGCTAGTTTATCTTGGTCTATGTTGTTCGTTCCGAAACAACAAACTGCATTAGACAAACCCTTGTCAAAAAGATTTACCATATCATAAATCCCTTCAACAAGAATTGCTCTACCTTTTATAGATTTTACACTAGCAGGATACAAGGGAAGAGTAGCTTGTGGTGGATATATCATGTACTTAACTTTTTCACTAAGTGTCATGTGCCTACCATTAAAAGCTACTACCTTCCCTGTAATATCACGAATAGGAAATACTACTCTCCCAACAAATTGGGTTTCGTGATGTAAAAAGGCTTCAAAGTGCTTATATGTTTCTGGTCTTATATTTCGCCAGTTACCATTGTAAGGGGTGTATCCTTTAGGAAAGGATAAACCAATACTTGAAGACCTTTTTTCCTCTATTGAATCCGTTAATTTCTGTCTTTTTATATCTAAAAAGTTTGAAGGTGCTCCAAACATTTTAAATATATTTCCTTTAAACCCACAAGAAAAACAATTAAAAACTCCTGTGACGTTATCTATACGCATGCTAGGATTACTATCGTCATGTTCTGGATTCAAACACTTGACTAAATAATCTCTACCCGATACTTTGTAATCGAGATTTCGTTCTTGAATTAAATCAATTACTTTCATCTACATATTCCATAGTATTACTAGTATCATTATCAGTACGTACTGGATTATTATTTCTGTCATGATCCCACTCCAGTTCTTCGCCTATATCCTCATAAACCGTCATTTTAGTTCCGTCTGCGTCAACTTCATGTTCATAGTACAGGCTTTTAAATACTAATTCCTGTAGTTGAAACCAAATTGCGATTGCTTTGCCCCTAAACTCTTCGTCGCCCCAAAGATAAAATACATTATGATAATCTTCTAGGAATCGGTGAACAGTTATGTTCTCATTCCAGTTCTTATCAATGTTTTCTTTTATATGTAACGCAGCTCTAAGTCTTTGACTGCCCGCTAAAGGATACCAATTTGTCATGCACAAATGTGGATTCTTTATTCCCTCTTTATATATACTGTCTACCAATCTTGTATTAAGAGGTACATTTCGTATATTTTCTTTTACAGTTGGTTGCTGTAATATAAAATCTGTTGTTATAGCTCTCACCTCAAAAGGTGGAACCGATACTAAATTAGCAGACTTTACTCCTATTCTATCACTTGCCATTACAAAGATTCTCCCTTGATATCATATTCTTCTATTAAATGCTGTATAGAAGCTAGATCATAAGCTGCTTTAACTGTTGTAGCACCAAATCTTTTAATGCCAGGCCACCAGCCAATCCACATACCTTCTTTCCATTCTACAGGCACCCAATATTGTATAGTGTATGCTTTGTGTCCTTGCGAATCTCCTAGTTCACTAGTACATTGTTTTAGTACTATGCCAGCCTTACCACCTTTGCAGTTAGGGTGTACATCATTGAACCATACCCATTCGCCTTCTTCAAATTCATACTTTACACACTCATCTGGTGGTATAAAGGTTTCGCCTTCTGGAGTTTTAGTAGGCACTCCTATTCTATCTAAGTTACCTCTTATAAAAGCTGGTGAACGATACATTCTTTTTGCAATATGGCTAACAGGGCTTCCAGTTAAGTAACCCATAATCATTTCTTGTATCTCTAGTTTAGAAGCAGACTTGCCTCTATTCTTATCCATTCTAGTTTTTCTGTAAGCTCTGTCACTATTATACGTTTCAATAATTTTTGAAAGTCTACTAGTATTATAACTAATATTTAACATCTCACATGCTTGTTTTTTAGTAATAGGTTTTTCACTATTTAAAGCCTCTATTACTCTTTGGATATTGGTTTCTTCTAACCGTTCGTATGATTTCTTTTTAATTGCCATTATATTGCCTCATGTATATCTTCACCTGTTGATAAACTGTCTTTTATTGCTTCTCTATCTGCTGGATTCATTGTGGATTGAGGACCGATTTTTAATGTGTCCCAATTCATAACGCTTGTGAATCCGTCCATTTTTGCACTACGCATCTTTGTACAGTTGAATGTAATACACTCATCTTCTGGAGACCACGTCTCAATAGTAAATGCGGCATCTGCGGCATCAAGGATACCTTTTGCAAATCTGGCTTCACCTGTATTATCTGTCTGATAAGGAGAAAATACTGGTATTTCGTACTCTTGTGCTATACTCTTTAAAGTCTTACTGACTTCAATCTGTTCTGTCCAATCATACTGTCCCGACCTGTTGGGTGCGTTGTGGCGTCGTACTTGGTTTAAATAATCCACTATGATAACTCCGATATTATTCTGACTTACCCTAGTCTCTAGTTCTTGGCGAATCCTAGATAAACTTAAAAATGGATCATATACCACATCTAACTGTCGATCTTTAGTGAGCTTTCTTTTCGTTAATTCTGTGTGAAACGTATCAAAATCTCGTTTCTCATAGTAATTAGGCAATAGTTCTTCTCCACCTTCAAAACGACCTGCCCACCAACCCGCTACTTTATTCCATTCATTTTCATTCATGTTTCTAGTAATGAGTCTGCCAACTGGAACGCTAGTTCCTAGTGAACACATTCGTTGTAAAATGGATCGACTATCCATTTCGATTGTGAAGTAAATAGAACCTCTGCCTGCTTCATACAAATTGTTTGCAATATTAACACAGGTAAACGTTTTACCAGCCCCTCTACGACCGCCTACAAGCACCAAGTCTCTGGGAGAGAACTTTATTTGTTGGTCGTAATCTTGATTTAAACCAAGAGGTAGATATTTTTTAATTTCTGACTCTGATTCAAATAGATTTATTACTTGCATATTTTCTTCGGGTGGCTTAAGGTCAACCTTTTCACCAACGTCTAGTACTATCTGTTGTAATGCTTCAACGTTTTCCTCTGCTGAGGAGATAGCAACAGTCTTTTCAATAAAACCGTCTAATTCATCTAAGATTTCTACTTGAGTGTACTCATTCTTTAAGTACTCTAACAATACCCATGCATCTACATCTACTTCTACCGCTTCTATAGCAAAGATTTTCTCTTGCAACTTTCTATCCCTAATGGATAATTTTAAGTCCTCGAAGGTTGGTAGCTTTGTAAACTTTTTAACATGGGTAGCCATTACACGATGAAGAGTTTGATACTCGGCTGTTAGGTAATTTTCCCGTAGGTTACCCCAAGTGTCGTGATCTTCTTGCGTAATAATTTGTTTCAGCAATGCTGAAGTTAGATTCAAATTCTATCTCCCAGATAAAAAAGGCAAGTATGGGATTGACCGTCAAGCGGTGTTGCCATACTTGCCAGATAAAATGAAACTTAGCTAGAAGCTTTTTCTTTTCTAGCAGCGCCATCATAATCGGTACATGTAAGACCACGTCTTGTCAACATAGTTTTCACACCGCGTACGGTTTTGCCAATTTCATCAGCGATGTCAGCAACGTTCATATTTGCAACATCTACTTCAGACAAAGGATCAGCTTTAGACGAGCCTTTTGTTTCCTTTTGTCTAGGTATAGCGTTAATATCGCCAGACCGTAACAAGCTAAGTGCTTTTCCTCGAATTGAATTTACAGTCTTGCCAAGTGCTTCTGCGATTTCTTCAACAAATGCACCATCATTTACCATAGTAGTAAATGTAGCTTCTTCTTCGGGAGAGTAAGTTCTGACTGATTGAGGTTTCTCAGCTGGTTTTACATGGGAAGTTAATTCCATTGAAAGAATTTTCCCTTGTATTGATTTTGCAGAGAATGCACCATCTTCGAAAGATGCCGCGATGTCTGCGTAAGTGTACTGACCATCATTGTCAGTAACAAATTGTGATAGAGTAGCTTCTTGATCCGCACTGAAAGTTCGGTGAGATACTGAAGATGCTAATTCTACGTCATAGCCCATTTTACGAAGTTTGCTAGAAACTGATCGTGTAGATGTTTCCAAGTCTGTTGCAGCAGATGCTACAGTAGCTTGTGAAACTGGGGCTTCGGAACCAATTAAGTCAACAAGACTTGCGGTTCTTTCTTCTGTCCATTTAGGTAATGCCATTGTTTTGTCCTATTTTTAATAAATCTTTAAGATTTGTTATTATTGTTATGCCCTTATCTTGGGCGGTTCTTGTTTTGGCGGATTCTATACCGCTCTCGTTAATGAGAATAGTTACATCTTTTGTTAAACCACTTTTTACTATATAGCCGTTTTTCTCTAAAAGTGTCTTGGCTATTGCTTTCGTACTATAACTTTTTAGTTTACCTGATATACATACTACTTCTTTATTAGTTGAGTCTACTACTTCAATGTGAGTAAGCTGTTTCCATAAAAGAGGTAATCTGTCATATCCGTTCGTAAAATCTTCTATTAACCAGTCGAGCAAATTATCTGTAGCTTTCGGACCTAAACCTGCTTCTTTGCATATGTCTTCGTCAATGTCACTAATACATCTTATGTGTGAACATATCTTGTTAGAAGCTGTTCGCCCTATTAACTTTATAGAAAAGGCTGGTAGTAAATCTACTAATTCCTGATTTTTACTATTCTGTATTTCTCTATATAATTTTACTGCTAATTTCTCGGAATTTAATGCATCTATCATCATTTCTAATGGTAGTTGGTATAAATCGAATATTGATGTAATCTCTAGTTTTTCTATACTTTTAGGTCCGAGCCCTTTTATTCTGAGAGCTTTAGCAAAGTGTTCAATCATCTTGTGTGTTTTACCTGAACACGTAGTGTTCTCACAAAATAGCTGATCTCTTTCCCAAACTAATACTGAGTCACAGGTTGGACAAGTAGTAGGTGGTAGAATTTGTTGCATAGCTTCTCTCATTTTTTTATATACATATATTATATCAAATATCAGGTGCTATGTCAAGAACTATTTTTAGGAAAGTCCCGAAGAATGAGCGAAGTAATTTCGAAACACTCTGTATAACCCCCAAACTTAACTTTTGGCACAAATTTTTCATGTTGATATTTTTCATGTAGCTCCTGTTCTATTTTCCATACATTATAAAGAGTATCATGGTAGCTTCTCTGAATACGAAGGTCGTATCCTTTAAATCCTCTGCTACGCTTTATAATGTGCCTCCAATCTTTTCCAGAGGCTATCCCAACTTTTATACACTCTCTTTCCCACGTTTTCTTATTAACTAAAACAACTCCGTATAAAACCCCGTCTTTATCTCTTTCTTCAGGTCTTGTACTAAAGTATGTTTCGTTATATAGTCCACTCATTTTTGTTCTTTACTCATAGCTGTAATTTTTACCTCTAATCCATGTATTGCAACAACTGCATTTAAACGGATTGCTTAATAAAGCTTCCGAGTGATTATAGTTAAAAGTAATTTCATCATCTATGCTAATAGCTGTAGTAGATACTAATACTGGGTAAGGGTTTCCTATGACCATACTGGATAATGTTCCTGTTATTCTAGAATACCAAGGCACCACTCCCATTTTTCCATCTAAACTTTGTATAGCTATCATTAGCAAAGTATTTGCACTACAGTGGTGATTTACAGAACTACCTATTGAACTAAGTAAATGCCGTTCTCCTACTTGTATAGAAACTCTGCAAGGGTGTGCTTGCCACTCGCCCTCTAGTTTTACTACTATGCTTCCCATAGGTATATTCTGTGTAGCAAAGACTCCAAAACTCGTATTGCTATACTTTTTCAATCCTTGAATATCTGTGGCTGCTATGCCGTTAACGTTTTCTTCTATAAATTTAGTATCTAAATCCATTACTCTTATTTCATATGGTTGCATTATATTTTACCTATTAGTGTGTTAATTATTCCTGTTAAAAGTATGAAGCAAGCTACTGTGTTAAGAATTAGAATTGCTCTGTCTTTCCAGATAACTCCTATAGCTATCCAACCAGCACAACCAACCAAGGAAAGGCACATATCAGCAAAAGGGAATTCTCCCGTAGTTCTGAGGGACATCGCTACTAATATAATAGCAGACGACAGCCACTTTATGTACCAATCCATAGTTAGTTTAGGTGTTTTAAACGATTTCACTGACTCTTTCATATATATTTAGTAAGGGTTAACCGAACTAATAAATACCCATACGATTGCAAGGGCGATGAAAGGCGGTAAAAAAAGACATAAGTCTCTGTTAATACGCCTACGTATTTTTCTTATTTTAGTGTTCATTGAATTCTCTATCTGCTAATTGTTGTACCTGTTCACTAGTTTCAAACATATCTCTAAAAACATCTATATTGGGTATCTCGTCTGTGTCATTAGTTATATCCCTTATATATACTTTGTATGCCTTGTAAAGCTGTTCTTCTGTGTACAGTAACAACATTAGTACACTCTCCTGACTATTCTGGGTATAATCTCACCACTTCTTATTACTTCTACTTTACAGCCGATTTCTAGGTTAAGGCTGTTTATATATGCTATATTATGTAAAGTTGCTTTACTAACATTAGCACCGTCGATGTCGACAGGCTCTAGAATGCCTACTGGAGCAACTACTCCAGATTTACCTACATTCCAAAGTACATCTACGAGTGTTGTTTCAACTCCTGTCTGTATTCTTTTGAGAGCGTAGGCAGCTCTAGGATGGTGAGAAGTGTAGCCCCAACTATCAAACTCTGATTGATCATCTATTCTACACACCATACCATCAGTTGGGAACTGATGCCATTCAGAATCAATTATTGTATTGAATCCAGCTACGTTAAGATTTGTCAATTCGTTCGACCATAAAGGTTCGTTACTAGGCTGTATACCATATGCTATAAAAGTTAATTCTCTTTCCTTAAATTCATTAGAATCCTTTAAGTTAAGAGCTCCAGCGGCATAATTCCTTGAGTTCTTGATAGTTTTTGAGGCTACTACTTCTCCTGTGATTTGGGAGTACGGGCGGGGCGTTGCAATACATTGATGAACTTTATCGAAATCATACTCTAATGGTACGATATTCTTTAGATTTTCTGTAATGTCTAACCCTTTCTTCCCGTCTCCGCGGGTCAATCCTTTTACAAACTGACCTCTACAATAAATTAAAGATACTGCTGCCCCATCTAATTTAGGAGTCCACATAGTTTTACCACTATACTCAGCTAAAGGGTTCTTGGTCGAGTGCTCGTTTTCAAATACTTTTTGAAGTGAGTACATTGGAAACATATGCTCGACTCTTCCGCCTACAGCACCTACATCTTTAAAGTCAGCTATTTTTGCTAACTTATCGAACTCATTGTCTTTCATAAACGGGTTGCCCTCGTAGTATGCGACTGATGCTTCTTTTAGTAGTTCTGTTAAGTTGTTATCCATTCTGGTATCTCCCTGCTTTTCCATGAGAAAAGGTTATATTTATCTTTATTGTAATATTTTCTATACGCTATAACTGCGTCTACATTTTTATACTCGTCTGGCATTGCCTGAGCAAAGGGAGTAAGCCCCTTTCTTGGTAAGTCTATGTCGGGTAGTTTTAATACTACCTCTTGAATAGACTTATGCGACTTGCCACCGTATCGGTAGCCATACTCGTCATTAAGTGCAAGACTTAAACAGTAGAGCCATTCATAATTGTCAAGCGATTCTCTCACCCAAATAGTACAGGGGTGATTTGGCATTGCTGGTAAATATGGGAAGGGTCTGTCTGTTAATTTCTTTGCATCTTTAAGCACGGCAAGTTCTTCGGAAGTTAGCTTTCTAGGTGTATAACCTATAAACTTTTGAATCCAATGAACTGTACACAGCATCTGTGCCGACTCTAGCGGCATTTTTACTACGTGCTTATCCACATGACTTTCTGCGCATGTGTCAATATCGTTGTCTAATATAAAAATATTCATATGAATATTATACACAATATTAAGGGTTTTGTCAAGTCATATTTTTAGTTAAGGTAAATTTCATCTAAAATATCTTTGAAGTGAGTTTCGAGTATCTGCTTAACTTCTGTTAAGGACAGAATCTCGACTAATCCCTCGAACAACGCTCGTGAGTTCTCAAAGTCTAGAGACATAGCTACCCCGTCTTTCGATGGCTTGAAATCACCATCAAAGTCTAAGTAATACTTCCTAAGATGTAGGTACTCTATACCTCTAAACTCATTTATTGTTAGTCTAATTTGCTCTGTACCACTTTCTTTCTCTGATATTATCTTTTCGTATACCTCAGGCGCTTCATGTATCTTCATCGTCTGTTCCTCAGAATAGTCTGAAGGGGAACAATGTGTGTTACGTTTGAAGGCTTTAGTAATCTATAAGAATCTGTATCCCAACAAAAGAGCAAAACAGTTTCATTAGTCTCTTTTGCTCTATTTTTCTTTGTTTGGATATACTTATTATCAAAGTCTAAAGTACATACATTATATTTTAACTTTTTAGAATTTGTACTTCTATAAGTTATTACGGCATCGCCATATTCTTGGACTCTGTCCTTGAACGTGCTTTTTTCCACTTAAATACTCCATTATATAAAGAAAACTCTTTCTGTCTATAATGGTATGTATTTAGCTGTTTAGTTTTTGTACTATGCCTGTAATATAAACTGCTGCTTTACCAGTTAGTTTACTAATAATAGTGTCGTCTGCTTCCATACCAGCATCTTGTAAAGCTGAGGTTAATGCTTCTTGTGCATCAGCCTTGCTTACTCGTCCGCCGCCTGTAGCGCCGCCAGTACTTGCACTTTTACTTGCTGGTGTTTTCTTAACATATACACCTGCGCGTGTTAGTATCATTCTGACTCCGTTAGGGCTCTCACCTAATTCGTCAGCTATTTCTTTTACTACTTCCATACTTGTTTCTGGAGTAGGTTCTGCAATTGTATACATATCAACTGCTTCTGCTTTGCTTTCATCTGTCCAAGCCATTCTTCTTCCTCTGTTAGTGCCTTTAAATCCAGCACAAGTGCCGTATTTGTCAAGCTGTTCATTATAAAATCTTTCGCCCATAAAATTTCCTTGATTAATATATATTATATAAGAAATTTAAGGATAAGTCAAGAATTATTTTTTTGTATCAACAAGGTCATTTTTTAGTTCTACAATGAACTGATGTACTTGTTGTAACTCTATATCTCGTATTATCCCACCTTTTTGTTGTTTCACATAGGTTTCTAACCCATCTAACTTTTCTTCTATCTGTTTACGTGTGTGTATCATCTTGTCTCCCTAATGCTTTAACATATGCCTTTACCCAGCTATCTCTACGAGTATCGAAAAGCGCTATAGGTAATCCTACAATAGGTAATACAAAATTTATACTTACAACATATATTAACATGTGTAGTATAGGTTGTCGTGTTATGGAATGCTCTGGAAATCTTATTAGTAATTCCCGTTTAATTGTACTCCATGTTCTATATACTACGATACCCCACGTTGATATCCATATGGCGGATATCCATTGCCATAAGGGCACTTCTGTTATGTCCATAAAATTTTCTCATAAGCTTGCCCTTTCTGTTAAAATTTTCCTTTACCTTCTGTTTGTTCTAATTCATGCAATAATATAACTGCATAATGTATTATCTTAAAAAGGTCTTTCTCTCTAGCTTCATAGCCTTTTCCTTTCTTACCATAACGCTGTACATATTTTATTATGTTTCCTAAGCAGAACCCTTCTCCAAGACCATTAGCATTTATAAACTCTGTTGCTTGTATAGCGCCTTGGGCATAATGTTTTTTATATGTACTAGCTATGTACTCTGAAGCTCTGGCTAAAACTTGTATTTCATTAAAAGTAAGATTACTTTTTTCCATCGCACTATATCTCCTGTTTCGCTCAATGTGTCTTTACAGTATTCTGTCTACTGGTAAGTTCTTTGTTTAATTTTTTAATTCTATTACTAGCAGTATTGGTTAGTATAAAAGGTATTAAACCATGAATTAAGATAATTGTTGCTAAACCTATGAACAAAAAGGCATACTTAATAGTACACCAAAGATGTTGTGTATAAGTTTCACCTGCTTCTCGCAAATGATTAAAGTTCATGATAAGGACAGTGTAGTTACTTGATTTTCTTTTTCATACTTATTCTCTAAAAACTCTAGGTTTTTTCTGTAATAAGTATTAAAATCTTTATAAGGGTGTTGACCGTTCAACCACCTTTCGTTAGTGTTTTCATCAAACATAAACTTACACCAATTCATAAAACTTGTCTTTTCTTTTTCATTTTTCATTATTATATTATACTAAATTTATGATGCCTTGTCAAGAACTATTTTTTGCTTGCTCTATATAGTTCTTTTCATTAAAGCTAGCAAAGAGAGTAAACCTATACTGAGGCGCATTGTGGGATGAAGGTCTTATTGTGTGNGGGATATTTCCGTCAAAGAATACTATTCTTCCCGGCTTAAACAGACTTGTATATTCTATTTCAGTACCCAAGTCATTAAAGAAAAGTGTTTCACCATAGTACTCAGGCTTCCACTCCATATTTATATAATAGAGTAGGCTGTATTTTTCTTGGTGGGTGTGTTGGAATTGGATAGAGGAGGGAACAGCTAAATTAATTGTAGCCGATACAAAACTTAAGTTTAATAATTTATCTTTGAGTTCGTGGTTTTGTATCCTATTAATTAAATCTAACTGTTCCCATTTTTGTTTGTTTAACATGTTGTGTAGGCAAGGATATTGTCTGCGTTCAAACACAGAGGTGTCATCCCAACCTATCATATACTTGCCAGTTATTGCCATCAAGTATATGTCCGACCTTATATCTTCTGGTAGTATATTATCGTATGACTGTATCATCTACATTATTATCCAAATAATTATAGACGTCGCCAACCGTTAGCATCATCTCTGCGTACTCGTCTGGTATATCTACACCAAACTCATCTTCTAGTTCCATTACTAGTTCTACCACGCCTAAGGAGTCTGTCCCTAAGTCATCTCTAAAGTTGCTTTGCATATCTATATCCATTGGGTCATACCCTGTATGCAGTGCAACTAAATTTATTAGTCGGTCTTTCATGTTAATTCCTTACTTACTATTAATCTTATCTTTAGCTGTTCCCGCATATAGTCCAAACCAAGCTGCGCCGGCTCCTACTACTATTGAAATCAGTCCTGATTGCTCAAATGAAGGGTCTGGTAAGTCCATAAACCAAAAAGTAGTATAGTATAATAAATACATATACACACTTAAAAATGCTCTTGGGAATATTCTCCAAGCGTCTACCATGTTAGACAACCATATCCATTTTTGCCATGGATTGTCTGGCTCTCTTTCATTTTCCATCTCCATAATCTTTGCTTTTAATTCACCTATTTCTGAAACCATTGCCATAAATTTGTTAAGGTCTATCTCAACTTCATTACGACTCATGTCTCCAGCGAATTGTTCACTAGGTTGTGCCATTTTAGTTCTCCCGAACAGCTCTGTCGAGCTACTTGTCCATATCTCGTATGAACTTATATTCATCGCTTTCACGATCAATAGGTTCTAGTGCATAGCTGTATACTCTTGTACTCTCATTGCCTTTGCCTAAGATTAGACGTTCGTATAGTTCACGCGCTAGTTTTGATACTCCATTCTTTACTGCATTCTCGGGAGCTCGTATTATTAATTCTAGTTTATAGTCTTGCATGTATTGTCCTTAAGAAAAACTGCTTCCGCAACCACAAGTTGATTTAACGTTGGGGTTATTTATTTTAAATCCTGAACCCATAAGGTCTTCTATCCAATCTATTACTACACCTTGTAAATAGTTTGAACTAATTACATCTACATATACTTTAGCATCAAGCTTTTGTATGACGTAGTCATCTTCTCCTATATCTTGAATAGGTATTATTCCAAACTTATACTCAAAGCCAGCGCAACCGCCGCCTTGTATAGCTAATCTTAAAGCTTCGTTCTTACTAGGAATACTAGCTAATTGATGAGCCGCGCTGTCTGTTATATTTATATCCATATTATTTTTTATTAGAATCGAGAGGCGATCCGTTAGCATCGTAGCTCCATGAATTTTTGGCTACCTTGACTTCTTGATATTTACCATTATTATACGAAGGAATTATATCTTCTCCATATACAGTTTCTTGTTCTTTATCTTTCTTTAACATTGTAAAAGCTTCTGCTATATATTCTTCAAGAGTCATACCTCTTGTTTCTGCATGTTTCCCTGCTTCTAATAATAAGTGGTCAGGGACACTAATTTCTTTGCCTTCTACTGTAAATTTCATACTACATTCCAGCAAACATTTGTGCTTCTGCTTCTCTGCGTCTTGTCAATCCTTCTAACCTTTTGCCACCTGCTTTGTCCCATCTTTTAATTTGGTCTGGTACTTGCTGATAGTAGCCTGCGTTCAATACTTTTAGTAAAGTAGAACTTTTTAAGTTAGTTGGTCCGAGGTTGTACGTCCATGATACTAAAGCATCAAATTGATGTTGCTCTAGTGGAACTTTAACTAAGTCTGTTACATAGTTTTCATACTCGGATAATTCGTGTGTGAGCATTTCTTCTCCTTGCTGCGGAGATATAACGTCTGTTGGTTGGACTCCTTTCGTATGTCCATACCCTATAGTCCAGACTCCTACGCTATCTTGGTATGCGTTTGTTCTGAACCCTTCAAAATCTTTTATTAGGTCTGTGCCTTTTTTACTTATCATCATATGTGCTATCCATAGTCCTACTACTAATGCTAATAGTATCCATTTTATTTTGGTACTAATAGCTGATTCCAATTACAAGAGGAATTAACAACGCTGATAGCGCTATTAATACAACAATACTATAATATATTTTATATTGCATACTCTTGTCCTTTAAAAATGGAGAGCGGCAGCTAGGAGCCTTTGCAAGGAGCCTTGTGCCGCTCCATTTTTCTAAATTAATTAATATTAATAAACTTAGGTTTTTCTTCCTCTGGTGTGTCGACCATTAGATTTACTACTAATAATCCACTATCCATTGAAGCCTCTTTTATCTTAACATATTCGCCAAGAGTAAAGACTCTACGGAAGTTCTTGCCAGATATACCTTTATAGATATATTGTTCTTCTGACAGTAAACCTTCTTTCTGCACTCCTTCTATCGTGAGTGCGTTACCATCCTGACATACTGATACTTGGTCTTTGTGCCAGCCAACTAAATCCATTTCGATTCGATAGTTGTCAGCTTTACCTTTTATTATGTTGTATCTAGGATAGTTCCCAGTTGTGCCATGATTGGCTAACTCGTGTTTCATTCGGTCAAAGCCGAGAAATAACCTGTCAAAGTCGGTCATGCTTGTCAATGTATTTACCATTGTTTTTCTCCTTGTTCCCTTATCGGTGAACGCTGTGAGCCCTTATCGGTACTCGTTATGTTAGTCTAGCAGCCCGACCACAGGTGGAATGTGGTACTCCTAACCTCGCCCTCGGATTTATCTAATCCTACTCGTGCCAGACATAAAGAGATGGTTTTGGTTTGGAAGTCCATCAACTCCGCTAATCATCTATAAAATGATACATTATATTATTATATCAAAATCTTACCATCTTGTCAAGAACTATTTTTCAGTCGTCGTCTAGTTCGATCAAGCCCTGCTCGGCAAAATAATCTATCGTGTCACTCATTCCCTGCCGTTTACCAAGCAACCATGCTTGTACAACAGAAAATCCTAAAACACATAAGTATAGTATATCTATCTGCGTATCTGTAAAATCCATTTGAGTTCCTTTTTAAAGTGTGCCCATTCCCAAATTTTTTCTATAAGAATATTATATCAAAATATGGGGGCAAAGTCAAGTACTATTTTCCGATATCTTTGATGTTATCTTTACCGATAACTTGGTACCCGCCTTTATTATAGGCTATGGCTACAGTATATTGTTTTGATACTTCGTTTTTATACTGTGTATCTGGCTGCGGTATATACGTCGTGTTATCTAACGATGGATATGCTTCGCGCTGCTCTTGTATTCTACGCAAGCGTGCTACCTGCTCAGAGCTAGGTTTCATACTAGCTCCGCTTGATATTTTCTGTCTCTTAGCGCGTTTAACCCCGCGCTTGCGTCCGCAAGGACTATAATTTATGCTACCTACCACTATCATGCTTGACTCCATTAATTTTTTATATAATATATTATATCAAAATTAAAGCACCGAGTCAAGTATTATATCAGGATACCTTAAAATAGTTCTTGACATACATGGTTATATTTGTTATAATTAGTAATGAAAAATATTAATAGATGGACTAGCCCGCAACAGGATTTACTGAAGCAAAACTATGGAAAAATCTCCGTTGCCGAGCTTTGCGTTTTATTAGACAAAACTGATAGCGCAATTTATTCTAAAGTCCATTATCTAAGAAAAAGAGGATGGACATTTAAATGAATTTTGACAAGAGACTAAGAACATTTCGTAGGAAAGTACAGGATGATGGTATACTAGAAGAAGTGCGAGAAAGAATGTATTACGTTAAACCTACAACACGAAGAAGAACCGCACTTAACGCTGCCAAACGGAGAGAATGGAGGCGTCGAACGGAGGACGAACTTATCACTCGTAAGAATCGCCTATACTAGCACCGAATTTAATGTTGCACATACGCATAGATGCAATATTTAATCATTAACTAGATACTACACAGCCCACAGTTACATTGAGGTGAGAAAGAAAATGCTTGTGTTTTTGTTAAAATCGTGATATAATATTAAAATAAATTCACATGAATCAAGATAACCACTACTCAAACAACCAACAAAAAACAATGTTGATTATCGCTATTGAGTGTTCTCTACGGGAACGTAGTGGGAGTAGAGAATCTCTCAACACCGATATATCAACTAATTGTTGTGTTTTTTGCGATTAAATCAACTACATGGCTATTTCAATCGAATAATCTCTAAAGCCATAAATACAAACACATTTTCACTGAGTTGCTAAAGTTCCGTTTTAATTTTGCGCTTGATAACATGAATAACTTTGCGAGGTCCGAAAATATCTAAAGGACTTTATGCACACAGAACATACTCCCCCAATTTCCCCTAGCTATA